>Ga0209542_10000873_pt1 | contig 71704 bp, 76 predicted proteins | sample RifCSPhighO2_01_FD_184028 | JGI IMG/M metagenome (GOLD analysis project Ga0209542, IMG submission 184028) | Soil microbial communities from Rifle, Colorado - Rifle CSP2_plank highO2_0.1 (SPAdes) (version 2) | ecosystem: Environmental > Terrestrial > Deep subsurface > Rock core/Sediment ...
ACAAATGATATAATACAAGTGTTCATTTTGTAGTCTGAAGCGGCGAAGCAAAACCAAAAATTTCCTTTCCATTTTTTGTCGGCTCCCCCCCACACCCCGCCGAGGAAAAGAAGAAAGGTAAGGAAAATTTTTGGTTTTTGCTCCCGCGACCGCAGGGAGCGGACGAGGCGCGCAGATTAGTCATCAGTCGGATTGTTTTGGAAAAAAGTTCGGATTTTGTTCAGGAGACACAGCTAGCAGTTAAAAAGCACTTAAAATCCGTGCTTTTTCAGTTAAGAAAGGGTAAGATAAAAATATGAAGATATTGAAAGCAGAATTTGCCAGAGGAATTGTAGGGGGGGATTATAGTACAGAAGATAAATTGCCACACGTTGCCTTTTTGGGCCGATCAAATTCCGGTAAGTCTAGTGTGGTAAATTCCTTAACTGGTAAAAAAAATCTTGTAAGATCAAGCAAGATGCCCGGACTAACAATCGAGGCGAATTTTTTTCGTATTAATGATGCTTTTTATTTTGCAGATTTTCCAGGATACGGGTTTGCTACGCGCTCAATATCTGATCGCAACAGAATGGTCAAAAGGATTTTTTGGTATTTGGAGTTTTCGAATGTTAGACCCAGGGCAGTTTTTCTTATTATTGATGCCAATGTTGGTTTTACCAAGCTTGATTGGGAAATGATACAAGTTATTAGGAAAAACAATCATCCTGTTATTGTTGTTGCAAATAAAGTTGACAAGTTACCTAAGACAAAGAGGGCGACAAAACTTTTAGCAATTGTTGAAGAAGCGCGGGGAATAGAGGTTTTGGAATATTCGGCAAAAACAAACGAAGGGAAGGAAGAATTATTTAAAAAAATTGAAAGTTTTTTATAAAAACATATTCTAGCGCCATCGAATAGATTTAGCTTTTTAAAAACCGCACAGCGCGGTTTTTTGTTAATCGCCCGTTGATTAAGTTATGCGCACAAGCGCTATTTTTTTGTTGCTGTTTTTTTGGTAAAATAGATAGAATGATAATCGGGAAAGAAACGTAAAAGATGTCTTCCAAAAAAAACAAAAATACGGAAGGGTTTTTTGGGGAAAAAGAACTAGTGGTTTTGAATTGGATAAAAAAGGAATTATTCAATCCCACCAAAAATCTATATAGGTATTTTATAAGGTATTGGGAAAGAAAAATTTCTAAATTAATACACGGTATTAAAGTGTGGCTAGGTTTATCACAGTTTGTTTCTAAAAAGTCAAAAGAGGCCAGTGTGGTTTTATTAGGTCTTGCTCCGCGCAGTTTTTCTCGCCTTATTCTTCGCGTAAGAGGAAAATTTATGCGCTCATCTAAAAATATAGCCCATAAACTAAACAACAAAGCCGAAAAACACAGTTTTATTATAAAGGAAAAAAAACTCTCTCTTTCGTATAGCCCCTTTCTTGCAGTGCAGGGTCTGACCATTTTTATTTTAACTGTATGTTTATTATTCGCGGGGCTTTATCTGGTTGAGTCAAGAAGACCAAAAATATCCGATAGCTCCCTTATTCAAACGGTACGGATCTATCCCGTTGGCCCCGCTGTCGCCGGGCAATCTGTAAAGTGGGTGGCCGTGGTAGATAAGCAAGATATCACCAATAGCCAGTATTTATTAAAACTTCCCAAATCAGCCATCAATGTTAGAATAAGGGCCTTAAGCGAAGCTAATCTGGGAAATTATTTGGCTTCTATCAAAAATAGCGCAGAAAGCAGTCTTACGGAGAAAAATAGACGACAAATGGCAGGGGTTTACTCAAAAGGAAAAAATCCGCTATTTGCCTTTTTAGAACAGGCAGCAGTGGGCGTGGTCGAAGTAGTTACAGATACGACTTCCGACGCAACCTCCGCAGTAGTAGAAATCATCCAAGAGATAACCGGCCAAGTCCAAGAGACAGACGACGCTAAGGTGGTTGATTTATCCCCCGAGGCGTCAGATGAATCCGTTGAACCAGAGCCAACTATAGAAGCAACGCCAGCAGAAGAACCCACGCCAACGTCAGAACCCGACGTCACAGATGAACCAACGCCCGTGGCGGAGTCAACCACAGACGAACCGTCCGTCACAGACACAGTTACTTCTCCTGACCAGGAAATCGTGGAGGCAGAAGAAGAAATTATAGAAGAAGGCGAAAAGGTTCTCGTTGAGTTTGAAACCCCCGGAGCCCAGATAACGGAACAGAATACCGTGGACGGAAAGATTGTCACCGTTTCATCTGACGACCAGCCCGACCAGCCACCGCTCACCGACGTCCTCGCATTCACCACAATTCCTGAAATCTACAAGGTAGGACAGGAATCCAAAATCAAGATTAAGTGGAAAACCAATGGAGACCAGCAGATGGAGTTCCACGCCTACGACCTCGACAACAACGGAAAGCTCGACTACGTAGAGTGGACAGTCCCGCACTTGTCAGAGCAGGTATTTGAGATTATTTTTGCTTCTATGGCATTCAGATTGGATGAAAACACAGAAATTATTGAGGATATATATGACTATATAGCGGCTCAAGACAACAACTGGGCAATTATGGAAAGCGGGCAATATATAAGAGTTACTTTTGAGGAAATGTTAAGTAGTTCAAAAGATATTACTCTGTATGCCAGAAGCGGACAGGAGGGGCAAAATGCGCGGATAGAAGTTTATGAAGAAAATGGAGATCAAATCATTGCTTCTTTTGAAGATGTAGGTGCCGAGAAAAATTATAAAATTTTCCTAACAAATTTAGCGGATCCAACAGACATTTTTGATCTAAAAATTATAGGAGATATAGATATTGATTATATTGTTGATCCGGCAGTGACTCTTTATTGGGTCGGCGGAGCAGACGGCAATATTTCCGATCAAACGAACTGGAGCACTTTGAACCCCGGTGCTTGTAACCCCGGCGGAGGAGATGCCTCAGCCGCCCCCGGGGCTTCTGATACGGCATATTTTACTTCTTCGTGCACAAATTCCGCGGCCGTTGACGCTTCCTGGTATTTGACAAGCCTTTATTTGGATTCCGGTTATACCGGAACGCTGACCATGACAAATGCTATTTATATTGCCAACACCTGGAGCAATGCCAATTCTGGATCGCTTGGAGGCGGAGCCTTTTTATATTTTAACGGTTCTTCGGCCACCATATCGGGTACCGTTCCCGCTTATGTATATTTTAGTTACGCGGGAACCACTGATTTATATAGTAATCTGACCACCAGTTATGCGACCATTAATAACGGCACCACATTAAACAACAGCTCTTATAGTATTTATGCTTTAAGCTGGTATAACTATGGTACGATTAGTGGATCTGGAAATCTTCATTTTAACGGCGCTTCTCCTTCTGCCACTGGCACACTGCCTGGCACAATATATTTTGATTACGCCGGCACTGCGACCATATCCGGCACGTTCACCAGCACAAATGTGTACATAGATGGTGCTACCACCTTAAGTGGCGGGACTATTTATGCAGATTACGTAAGTAATTCTGGCACGGTTTCAAATAATTATTTCTATGTTTCTAGCTCGTGGTCTAACGGCGGCTCGGTTTCCGGAGGATTTCTATACTTTACTGGTTCGTCGGCTTCTGCCACTGGCACACTGCCTGGCACAATATATTTTGATTACGCCGGCACTACGTCCCTTAGCAGTACAATCACGGTTTCAACCATTTATGTAAACAACGGCACCACCTTAAGTGGCGGAACAATTTCTGCAACCACCGTGTATATTTTTGGTTCGGTCACGAGCACGACTTTAAATGTTTCAAGCGTTTGGTCAAGTAGCGGTTCTTTCACCGGCGGTTATCTGTATTTGACCGGAGCGTCGGCTACTGTTTCGGGAACTTTTCCCAACGATACAACTTTTAATTATGCTGGCACCACAACCCTGTCCGGAACAATTAGCGGCGTTATCAATTTAACTATATCCGGCGGAACAACCGTAAGTACCAGCAGCGCAATAAGCCTTACTGGGAATTGGTCTAATTCAGGTTCGTTTTCGAGTAGCAGTACGGTAACTTTTAACGGGTCAGGAACGCAATCTTTAAACAATTTAGACTCAACCTTCTCGGGCTTAACCCACTCTGGCTCGGGAACTTTGCAATTATCATACGACCTGCATGTAGACGGCACATTCACCAACTCTAGTGGCACTTTTGACAGTAATAATTACGATATGACATTCAGCTCGCATTGGAATAATACAGGTTCCGCGATATTTACGCGGGGTAACGGCTCAATGACATTCGACGGGACATCGACTTTAACAAACAGCTCTTCAAACGCCGCGGATTTGGGTGCCCTTGTAATAACCGGGACCGCTACGCTTGGGTCAAACGCCGCCATTGCTTCTTGCTCTGGAGCCGGAACTCTCAATCTTGGAAATATGAGCTATGCATTAACAGTGTCGGGTTCTGGTTCGCCGCTAGCAGTTTCTAATTTTGACAAAGGTTCTGGTTCCACGGTCACACACACGGGAACTTCTGCGACTAATGTTGCTGTTGTGGCGTATAATAATTTGCGGCTGTCAGGCGCCACAACATATTCTCTGGCAGGAAATCTTACAAGTTCTAACGCTATGTCAGGAAATCTGACAATAGATAGCGGAGCAACTCTTGATGCCAGTGAATCCGATTATAATGTTGCTTTAGCGGGCAATTGGGCTAACTTAGGCACATTCACCGCAAGAAACGGAACAGTCGCGCTAAGCGGTTCATCTCAAACTATTTCCGGCACTTCTACTTTTAACGACTTAACGCTTACAGCTCCGCAAACGGTTTCTTTCACCTCGGGCACTACGCAAACAATTTCAGGTACGTTTACTTGTACGGGCTCAGCGGGCAACATAATAACTATAAAATCCTCAAGCGCCGGCACTGCGGCGAGCTTATCAAAATCATCCGGAACAGTGAGTTGCGACTATTTATCTTTGAAAGATTCCTCTGCTTCGGGCGGGGCTATCTGGATGGCGGGCGCGAACTCGACGAATGTTTCTGGCAACTCTGGCTGGAACCTTGATTATACTGCCCCAATTCTCGTCGAAGTAACAGCAGTACCCGCCTCAACAGATAATAGAACCCCTAACTACACATTTAGTTCAAGCGAGGCCGGAACCATAATCTATGGTGGCGACTGTTCATCTGATACAACCGAAGCTGTAAGCGGTAATAACGTAATTACTTTCAACCAGCTCTCCGCTGGCACATATTCTAACTGTACAATCACCGTCACAGATGCATTTGATAATGCGTCTTTGGCGTTAAGCGTTTCTTCGTTTACAATAGTGTTAACCGGTGGGAGTATTGCCACCTTTGTTTTACCTATTCAAAAAACAGTGCAGGAGACCGTAGAACAGATTGCAGAAAAAGTAAAACAAATTTCGGAACAAATATCCGAAATTGCGAAAAACTTGGTTTTACCTTCGGAAAATCAACAAATAACATATCCGCCCGTGGAACAGGTTGTAACAAGAGAGACTCCGGAATCATTGCAAAGGAAATGGGACTTGGTCCGGGCAACAAGATTTATGAAGATTTCAATTCTTCCTTTGCCTGACAGTATAAAAAAACTTGCCCTCGATTTCCCAACCTTTCAGGAAACCTTAGAAAAAGTTGGCATTGGGAAAGAAGGAGGTATCGAAAAATTAAGAGTGGCAAAATTAAGTTTTCCCGGGCTGGCAGAAACGGTAGGCATAAAATCTGAAATGCTTAATATCCAAAGTTTTACAGCAGAGGATAAAATAAAGATCCCTTCTAACTTTGTTTTTGCCAGGGTTGCCGAAGGCGGGATAGATCTTGATACAGAAATTTCTTTTGGCGCGGGTAGCTCGGTAATTAAGATAATAAACACGATTCAAAACAAGCCCTTATACCTTGTTATAAAACCAGACAGAGAGGTGTCAAAAATAACAGGATATGTAGTCTTTAAGTCTGTAGCGTCTGAAAACCCGCGCGGGTCTTCGACTGCATCCGCATCCCTAATAGATACCTTTATGTTATCTCCGGAAAGCGAAACCGGAGAACCAAATGGAAAAGGGGCGACTATTCAAAAAGACTTGGTCACGAATAAATTTGAGTACACTGATTCTGACGAAGATGGTATTTATATAGCTAACATAATTTCGCCCGAAATTGAGGGAAACTATAACATTAAAACCGTCATCGAATATAAAAATACAGCCAAAAGCTCTTTAGAGGAGAATACGACCCTGGTGGTCGATCCCGAAGGATATATCTATGAGAGTTTTGGTGGAAGAGAGACGCGCATAAAAGAGGCAATCGCCACACTTTATTGGTTAAACACCGAAACAAAAAAGTATGAAGTCTGGCCGGCAAGAGATTTCCAGCAAAAAAATCCTCAGATAACAGACAAAACGGGAAGATATTCTTTCTTGGTGCCCGAGGGGCAATATTATATTGAGGTGAAGACAAATGGGTACGCCGACTATAAGGGGGGTGTGTTTGAAGTTACAGAGGGTAGCGGAATACACGTTAATATAGAGCTTAAGATCGTAAATTGGTGGCAAAGAATTCTTACTTCGGAAAGGATAATTATTATGATATTGCTAACAGCCTTGATTGTCTTAATGCTCGCTGTTGCCAAGAAAAAAGAATATTGAAATATTTTTAAAAATCAGTAGAATTAAATAAACGTTCACCAATTTATCGATAAAAAGGTGAAATAAAATTAAAAACTATGGACAAAAAAAGACTGGTTATTATCATTATTATCACATTAGCTCTGTGCGGGAACGTTTATTTTGGGATGATGTATATTTTCCAACGCATGGAAACATCTCGCGTCCAGCAACAGTTTCGTGTTCAACAAACAAACGAACGAGCGCTTGCTTTTACCAAGTTGTTTGTGGAAAAGGTTTTGGGAGGAACTGGAGAAGTTATTTTTGAGGATCGGCTAAGATTAGAAAATTCTGTAAGAGAGATAAGTGATAAGGACGTTTTTAGCCAGTGGCAGAAGTTCGTCGAAAGCGGAAACGATGCCGATGCTCAACATAATACAGCATTACTTCTTTCCATGTTGTTAAACCGGATTCGCAAATAAAAAATCAGAAAAAAAGAACAAGATACAATAAAAGGCCGAATCCTCGGCTTTTTTTATTTACGGCGATGCATACGAGTGATAGAATGACTAAATATGGATTACAAAGAGATTATTAAAAAGTTTAAGGTTCTTGAAAGCAGGAAAAATGTTGAGGGTATGGCCCGATTTGGAATAAGGCCAAAAACAAAGGTTTACGGCGTACCAATACCGGAGTTAAGAAAAATTGCGAAGGATCTAAAAATTAACCCAACAAAAAATCACGAGTTAGCTCTAACGCTTTGGGATTCAAAAATCCACGAAGCAAGGATTCTAGCAGGGTATATTGAGGAGGCCGGCAAAATTACAGAGAAACAGTTTGAAAAATGGGTCAAGGATTTTGATTCGTGGGACGTTGTTGATCAGGTTTGCTCTGCTGTTTTAGACAAGACAAGCTTTGTTCGTAAAAAAATATTTGAGTTGGCAGACAGAAAAGAAGAGTTTGTAAAAAGAACAGCATTTACTTTAATTTGTTGCTTAGCTGTACACAATAAAAAAATGCCGGATAAGGATTTTTTGAAGTTCTTCCCTTTGGTTAAAAAAGCGTCAACCGATGAAAGAAATTTTGTTAAAAAAGCTGTAAATTGGTCGTTGCGCCAAATTGGCAAAAGAAACAAAAACCTAAATAATAAAGCCGTAAAATTAGCTAAAGATATTAGTAAATTAGACTCAAGGTCAGCAAAATGGATTGCCAAAGATGCAATCAGAGAATTAACAAATATTAAGGTACAAAAAAGATTATGAGCCTAATTATAAGAGATTTGAGTAAAAAAGATATTCCGAAGTGTCTTAAAATTGTTTTAGAAGCCGGCGCCAGTTCGAACGCAAAGGAAGCAAAAAAATTAATGGAATACTCATTAGAGAAGGGAATAGCGCCCCTTAATCCCGACTATTATGTTTTGGTTTTGGACAACGAAGTGATCGGTGTTTCCGGGCTTTACTACAACTATGAAGACCCGAAAGATATTATGTGGATGGATTATTTCGCTGTAGCTCCCGAATTTCAAAGGCGGGGATACGGTTCAAAAATGATGGAAAATCTGGAGAAAATGTGCAGAAAGTTGAAAGTAAGGATGCTATGTGTATTTACTTATAATGAAGGGGCGTTGAAATTTTACGAGAAAAATGGCTTTAAGATTTGTGGCCGGATAGAAAATTATTATGAAGACGGCAGGCCAAGAATCTGGCTCAGTAAATTATTATAACTATGAAGATGTATTTTGAAATTTTTTTATTGATTATCACGGTTATAATTTTAATTTATCTTTTTTTATATTTTGCGCAGGTTTTGTATTCTCCGACTGTTTCCAATAATTCAGTTGGTTCTGTTTGTTTCAATGAAAATTGTTTTAACGTTGAACTGGTTGCAACCAAGGCGCAGGTAGAGAGGGGGTTGATGTATAGAGAAAAGCTAGATAAGGATAAGGGAATGCTTTTTATTTTTGAAAAAGAATCTCGCCGATCATTTTGGATGAAAAATACACTGATTCCTTTGGATATAATTTGGATAGACAGTAAAAATAAGGTGGTTTTTATCAGCAAAGACACTCAACCCTGCAAAAGTTTAATTTGTCCGTCTGTTGATCCGGGAGAAAACGCAAAATATGTTTTAGAAATAAACGCAGGCATGTCTGATCAGATCGGTTTAGAGGTAGGAAGCGAGCTAAAAATTAATATGGAGAATAAGCCGGCTGGATTAGTGGGTTGACGGTTTGTTTTGTGTTATAATTAAAAAAAGGTCGATTTTATTTATTAATAATTAAAATCGAATTTAAAAAGACATGAAATTAAATACAATTGATCTCGTCGCGCTTGTTTTGGTAATCGTCGGAGGTATAAACTGGGGGCTTGTAGCATTTAACTACAACCTCGTATCTGCTATTTTTGGCTCCATACCTGGAGCTGAGGCGATAGTTTATATTTTGGTTGGTTTATCGGCTATTTATTTAGCCATCGTATCTCCAAAATTACAAAGAGCATAGAATATGGAGTAAAACAAAAAACGCGCTACGCGCGTTTTTTGTTTTGATATATCTCTAATACAGATATCCCCAGGTTTGAAGCCTATCCGAGTCCTCATACCACCCGAGGCCTATATCCGTTCGATAAAACATATTTTGGAGTAAAATGTTTTCAAGCCTAGTATAAACGTGACGCCTTGCATCATTAACTGTTGTTCCTGATCCTGTAACCACAAGGGCGTAGCCGGATTCTCCGGCTATTCGCCAACTTTCATCAACAAGTTTTACGTCTCCCAAGTGCACGCCTTCGATATTTGGTTTTTTAAATATGATTGATAGGTCCTTGTAAATATTCATTTCTGCTTCGTCGTCAAATGGGAATGGAGGAACTGCCACAATAACACCTATTTGAAATCCTTTCTTTGTTTTTAATTCGTATTTTTCACCTCTTGCTAATGAATAAAAAAATTCGCCCCATCCGCTTGTAACTCCCTCCATTGCGATTGATATGTGGGGATAACCAAATCTGCACGTAAATTCTAATGGATATATTCCTCTGGCGTTTGCGATGCAATTAATATCCACGTATCCAACATAACCGGACTCTTTCAGGTTGTCGCGCATTTTTTCAAGGGTTGTCTTAAAAATCATATTAGGCCCTGACCAGTACATAAGCGTGCCCATTTCGCCGGTATACGGCCCTATATCTCCTGGGAAAAGTTTTTTATGCTCAAAATTTATATTAATAGGATATATAAAATCATCACCATTAAAAAAAGCGCCAACCGCTATTTCAACGCCCGATGCAAATTTTTGCAACTGAAACTGCTTTATTTTTTTCTCAAGAACATTTTTGTTTGAACGAAGTATTTCGTGTAAATCTATTCCATCTTCGTCTTTTCCCAAAAATAAAATACCCTTATATCCCGAGGGGGTATGTCCAGAAGGCTTATAAACATATCTTCCCGGATTTTGTTCAATAAAATCTATTGCCGTCTGATGATCTGTGAAATCCCAATGGGGAAGAGTAAGCATTCCTAGTCTTTTCATTTCCGATTGTCCAAACTCCCTGTCTTCTTCAAGTTTATCTGTGTATGCGCTGCCTCCAATAACCAGTTTTCCTGCCTTGCGAAGCTCGTCGGCTTCTTTCCCGAAACACACATCGTCAAAAACTAAAACATCGCACCAATCAAGATGTTTTTTCCAATCGTCCACCTTGGCCACAAAGCCGTCATATACGTCCTTATCCTGCTCGCTTTTGATATAGATTTTTACTTCGTGCCCCTCTTTTTTTATTTGCCAAGCCAAATCTCCGGATAAACTTTCATCACTAACGAACAAAAATTTCTTCTTCGGTAAATCTATAGGGAGCGCATTGGTTCCTACATCTCCATTGCCGTTCGTCTTTATTTCTCCGTTTTGACCATTTGCCATAAAAATATTTATTTAGTCTATTTTTGTATCTTAGTAGTAGTCGGAAGAAGAAAAAGTAAGTTCTTCCTCATTCAACCCACTCCAGTATTGAGAATTTTTTTATTTTTTTGTTTTGTCAATATGTTTTTTAAGTATATCATCGATTTTTTTTTTGCAAAGATGTGGAAAACAAAAAAACGCGCGATAGCGCGTTTTTTTGTTTAGATATCAGAGATTAACCCTGGTTAAATAAAATCCCGAAGGATTTTAATTTTTGGCAAAGCCAAAAATTATTTAACTGGGTAAATTATCTGCTGAATCTTGGAGGTCTCTTTTTTGACCAACATTCTTTGCAATAGATTGGTCTGTCAGGAGCTGGTTCAAAAGGAAGCTCTGTAATTTCTACTCCGCACTCGGAGCATTTCCAGTTTCCTTTGATCATTTCTCTTGGAGCGAAACCTCTATCGTTATTGTTTCTGTCGAACATTTATCGGGTTAAATAAAATCCATTCGGATTTTAATTTTGCTCGGCAAAATTATTTAACCCGATGAATTTTTCTACTTGACGATTAAAACGACCTTTTAATTTCTAATAGGTCGTTCTGCTTATTACTAAGATACTTGACTTATTAGCTACTTTTACTATACTCTTTTTATTTGTTCGTGTCAAGTCTTTTATTTAAAAATATAGAATGTATGATTAAAATATAATAATTAACTAATTAAGATATGAAAAAAGAAATTTGGTTAATAATAATTTTGGCGCTAGTAATTGTGTCTTTGTTTGGTCTGCTGATGTTCCCGGTCAAAGCGCCGGGCAACCCAACGCCATCGCCCGAAGCAAAAGGCATAAATATAACCTCGCCGAAGCCGAATGAAGAAGTCTCTTCGCCCTTGAAAATCACGGGATATGTTAACGGCAACGGTTGGTCTGGTTTTGAGGGGCAAGTTGGCACAGTAAAATTGTTAGATAGCAAAGAGCAACAGCTTGGCCAAATAGCAATTTTGTCGGCCGTAACCGACTGGATGAAGTTTCCTGTAAATTTCGAAACTTATCTGCAATTTTCGTCAGATAAAGATCAGGATGGTAAATTGGTGTTTTCAAATGAAAATCCAAGCGGTTTGCCCGACAGAGACAGAGAATTTGTTTTGCCCGTTAAAATAAAAAAGGGTTCGGGAGAAATTATGACCGTAAAGGCGTATTTTAACAACAGCGAGTTGGACCCAGAATTTTCCTGCAATAAAGTTTTTCCAGTAAACAGGGAAGTTCCGAAAACAGAAGCGATCGCGAGAGCTGCCATAGAAGAGCTTCTAAGGGGGCCGGTTGGTCTTGAAAAGGACGCGGGGTTTTTAACCAGCATAAATGACGGAGTTAAAATACAAAGTTTGACAATTGAAAATGGAACGGCAAGGGTTGATTTTGACGGGCAGCTGGAATTTCAGGTTGGGGGATCCTGCAGGGTTTCGGCAATCAGGGCGCAAATTACAGAAACTCTTAAACAATTTTCCACAGTGCAAAACGTCATTATTTCAATAGACGGCAGAACGGAGGATATCTTACAGCCGTAATAAACCCCGTTAGAAGTTTAATCGGGGTAACTAAAATTAATTGAGAAGTTTAAAAGACTTCTAACGGGGGTGAATTTTAAGATATTAAAAAAATCAAAGATCAGCGGAGCGCGGTTGGGGCTTATAGAGACAGAACACGGAGTTGTTGAAACTCCATGTTTGGTTCCCGTTGCGACGCAAGCGGTTATCAAAACCTTAGACAGCAAAGAGGTGGAAGCCACTAAATCACAAATTTTAATTTCTAATACCTTCTGGCTACATTTAAGACCTGGGGAAAAAGTTGTAGAAAAAGCTGGCAAGCTTCATAAATTTATGAACTGGAAAAAACCCCTGATGACGGATTCGAGCGGGTTCCAAGTTTTTTCTTTAGGCTTTGGCAAGGATTTCGGTTTAACAAAATTTTTGGGGAAAGATACGGAAAATAAAAAAACCATCAATGAGTTGCACCAGCCGAAGTCGGTAAAAATAACTAGGGACGGAGTTTTTTTTCGTTCGCCAATAAATGGCGAAGAATTATTTATAGGCCCGAAGGAATCAATAAAAATTCAAGAGAAACTGGGCGCGGACATTATTTTCGCTTTTGACGAATGCACTCCACCCTTAGCTGATTATAATTATGTAAAAAAATCCATAGACAGAACTCATGAATGGGCGAAAATTTGTCTGAAAACCAAAAAATCAGAACAGGCGATTTTCGGCATAGTCCAAGGCTCGGAGTTTAGGGATTTAAGATTGGAAAGCGCAAAATTTATAAACTCTCTGGATTTTGACGGATTTGGAATCGGCGGAGACTTGTGGCGCGACAAGGGCGGTACAAACAGGGTTTTGAATTGGGTTGTCCCTGAGCTTAACGAGAAAAAACCTCGACACATGCTTGGCGTCGGATATTTGGAAAACATTGAAGATCTCATAAAATCCGGCATTGATTTATTTGACTGCACGGTTCCCACCCATTATGCTAGACGTGGCATCGCCTTTACTTCTGAAGGAAAATTAAATTTGAAACAAACAAAATTTTTGAAAAAAAACGAGCCAGTGGATAAAAACTGTGTTTGTCCAGTTTGTTTAAATTATAAAAAAGATTATATATGCCACCTTATGAAAGCGGGGGAGATAACAGGAATGAAACTTTTAACCCAGCATAATTTATGGTATTTCAATACTTTTGTGGAGGAAGTAAGAAATAAAATAAAAAATGGTGAAATTTAGTTTTTTGAATATGTGAAAAATAATTGTATAATAATAACATGGCACCTATAAGGAGTAATCTTAAAAATATAGCCGAGAAGCAAAAGAAAATAGGCTTGGAAGTTAAGGAAAAAACCTTCGGATATATTCTGGCTGCTTTAGGTTTTGTGGTGGCTTTGGCATGGAACGACGCCATAAAAACGTTTATAGAAAACATATTTCCATTAGATAAAAACGGTATATTCGCTAAGTTCATTTATGCGCTGTTAATGACTGTCATAATAGTTATAGCTACGATTATTCTTACAAAAAGGACCGAACAAGAGAAAATAGAGGTAAAATAAGAATGAAGGAAAGTTATCCACACGACGGGGTATTGACCCCATCTTTTATTAAGAATAAAATGTAATAAGGAGTAGATATTATTAAGATACATCATGAAAACATCGATAAAAAAAGAAAGAATGACGGCGCAGAAGAGTTTTATTTTCGGGTATTTAAAAAGCGTGAAATCCCATCCTACCGCCGAAGGTGTTTATGAGGAGGTTAAAAAAAAGCTTCCCAACATAAGCCAAGGAACCGTTTACCGGATTCTAAACAACCTTAAAGACAAAAGGCAAATCATAGCGATAGACACGAAAGAAACAGTTCATTTTGATGCAGATATTTCCGACCATGCTCATTTTATATGCGAAGATTGCGAGAGCGTGCACGACGTTATCAGCGAGTGCGCAGAATGCGGTATTTTAAAAAATAAGAAAACAAAGGTCGGATCAATTAATCATTATAAAATCAATTTTTATGGAAAATGCAGAAAGTGTAAATAGTGTTTGCCACGACTGTGAAAAAAGTATTAAACTAAACGGAGACGAGATTGAAAATGGAGTATACTTAAGTTACGAAAATGGCGATAATAAAATAAATATTTTTAAGTGCAACGACTGCTATTCAAAAAGTCCCGCGCTTACTAATTTTCAGGAGTGCGAAGTGTATTCACGAGTAGTAGGTTACCTAAGGCCCGTTCAACAGTGGCACAAAGGAAAAAAGCAAGAATACGGAGAAAGGGCGGAATTTAAGGTGGCTCCGGGAGATTGTGGATGCTAGCCAGCGAAATAATTAAAAGGCTATTCCGGTATTCTGCAGATACCGGAGTTGTCAGTTAAATGGAAAAATACAGGCTTTCAAATTTAGCATATGGCTACAAAGATTTAGAGCCATATATATCAGAAGAGGTTTTGACATTACATCATAACAAACACCACGCAGGATACGTGAACGCCGCTAACGCCTTATTGGATAAAATTGATGAAGCCCGCAAAAATAACGCAGATTTAGATTTTAAGTCAGTTTCAAAATCTTTATCTTTTAATATAGGAGGGCACATATTGCACAAAACATTCTGGAAAATTATGGCTCCGGAAAACTCCGGTAAAAATAAGGCCGGAGGTAAAATTACGGCGGCTATAGAAAAAGAATTTGGAAGCTTTGAAAGGTTTAAAAAAGAGTTTTCAGAAACCGCGAAGTCAGTTGAGGGATCGGGCTGGGCCGTTTTAGTTTCTGACAAGCCTCAAGGGAATCTCTCAATCGTACAAGTAGAAAAACATAACGTTAATCTTTATCCTTCACAGAAAATTTTATTATGCTTAGATGTTTGGGAGCATGCGTACTACTTGGATTATAAAAATGATAGAGGAAAATTTATAGAAAATTGGTGGAACATCGTGAATTGGGAAGAAGTTGAAAAAAGATTTATATAACAAACATATAAAAGAACAACCCCGAAAAGGTTGTTTTTTGGTGTAAAAAAGATAAAATGGCAAAACAAACGCATTTAGAAATTTCGGGTGTTTATGCAAAAATGATAATAAAATTAGCTCAAAAAGCAAAGATGATTTATAGCGGGACGAATAAAGAATTTTACGTAGTTTGCGATAACATACGAAGTCTGGAAAATATAGGATCTATTTTTAGAACATCCGACGCGCTTGGAGTTTCAAAAATTTATCTTTGTGGAATTTCAGGAAAGCCGCCTAGGTGGGGATTTCCTGCTAGGACGGGAGTTTCCGCTGTCGCGGACAACTCTCGCGTCCCTGCGCAGGGAAATCTCGCCACCCTACACCATAAGATTTCAAAAACCGCGCTGGGGGCTGAAAACACAATTCCGTTTGAATATTTTAAGCAAGTCGGCAGATTGATAGATAAATTGAAAAAGGATAAAATAAAGGTAGTTGCGTTAGAGCAATCGAAGAAAGCAGTTTCTTATGATAAGTTTAAACTGGAATTTCCGATGGCATTGATATTAGGCAACGAAGTAAAGGGAATTTCTAAAAAAATATTGCAAAAGTCCGATGAGGTAATTTTCTTGCCTATGGCAGGAAAAAAAGAATCTTTGAATGTTTCGGTAGCTTTTGGGGTTGCAGGCTACGAGATAAATAAATATCGTAAAATTATTAATAAATAATAAAAAAATATGGCATACGAACAATTCATAAACATAATGGGATATTCCTCAATTCCTCCGGAATTCTTCGGTTTATTTTTAGTCGTTCTGGTATGGTCGTTTATTTGGAAGGGGATTGCTTTGTGGAAATCTGCCCGGAATGGATCTAAACTTTGGTTTATTATTTTTTTGCTGGTAAATACCATCGGAATTTTGGAAATAATTTATATTTTCGTTATCAGCAAGAAAAAAACTCAGCAGATTGTTTAAAGCAGTATGAAGCAGGCGACCCTTTGTCTATTATTTAAAGATGATAAAATTCTTTTAGCTATGAAAAAGAGAGGTTTTGGTGTAGGGAGGTGGAATGGAGCCGGCGGAAAATTTGACCCGGAAAAGGGCGATAAAAGTATTTTGGATGCGGCGTTGCGCGAAACCAAAGAAGAAATTGGCGTGGAAATAAAAAATCCGGAGAACGCCGGTTTGTTTCATTTTCGTTTCGCCAACAATAAAGAATGGGATCAGGACGTGCATTTATTTATATCCAAGGAATGGGAGGGAGAGCCTGCAGAATCAGAGGAAATGATGCCAAAATGGTTTTCCTTCAACGAAATTCCATACAAAGATATGTGGCCGGACGATATCCATTGGATGCCGCACATTCTGCAGGGCAAAAAAATAGAAGCATATTTTCTTTTCGGAGATGGGGATAGAGTTTTAGATTATAATATAAAAGAACTTAACGAAGCTTAAAGTAAAATTAAGAAATCATTTTTAACCCGGCTTTCCGCCGGGCTTTCGCGTTAGTTGACAGGTATTAAATAGTTTGTTAAACTGACATATCAGACCAATTCAGTCGGATATGGGGATAATTGTGAAAATTTTTAAATTAAATTATGAAAATTTCTAAAAGGGCGCAGTATGGGCTAACTGCTATGGTGCATTTGGCCAGGAACAAAAATAAGGTTGTAAAGTTGTCCGGGGCGAACCACGACGCTGTTTCTGTGAGGGAAATTTCAAATATAGAAGGCGTGCCTTATGCGTTTTTAAGTAAAATTTTTTCAGACATGGAAAAGGCAAAATTAGTCGAGGCAAAATACGGTGCCAACGGCGGCTATGTTCTAACCAAAAGTCCGGGCAAAATAACTGCCATAGATATCGTTGGACTATTAGAAGACATAAATACTGTGGATTGCCGGCTCTGTTTAAAATCCAAAAAATGCCTTACCAAAAATGTTTGGGGGAAAGTGGATATGGCAATCAGCAAAACATTGGGCTCGATAACATTGGCAGATTTAATTAAATAAAATGAAGCGAATTTTTTTAGATTATGCAGCTACGACACCCGTAGACCCAAGAGTTGCAAAAGCAATGTTGCCTTATTTTACTGAAAAATTTGGTAACACGATGTCTTTGCATTTTTTTGGGCAGGAAGCAAAATTCGCGCTTGATCAGTCTCGCCAGATTTTGGCCGATTTAATTAATGCTGATCCGAACGAAATAATTTTTACTGGTTCTGCAACAGAAAGCAATAATTTAGCGCTCAAGGGTTGTGCTTTTAGGGCGCGTAGCGAGTCGAAGGGTAAGAAAAATCATATAATTATATCTTCAATAGAGCATCCATGTATTATGGAATCCGCAAAATGGCTTGAAAAAAACGGTTTTGGAATAACAAAACTATCGGTTGATAAATACGGATCTGTAAATCCTGAAGATGTCAAAAAAGCTATTACGGGAAAAACTATTTTGGTTTCTGTGATGCATGCCTCAAACGAAATAGGGACAATTGAGCCGATTGGTGAAATCGGAAAGATTTGCAGGGAAAAAGGAGTATATTTTCATACGGATGCTTCGCAATCATTCGGTAAAATTCCGATTGATGTAAAAAAAATGAATGTTGATTTATTGACGGCAAGTTCTCATAAAATGTATGGCCCAAAAGGAGTTGCCCTTCTATATATAAGGGATGGCGTTAAGATAGAGCCGATTTTGCACGGCGGAGGCCAGGAAAATGGTCTGAGGAGCTCTACCGCGAATATTCCGGCCATCGTTGGTTTTGCCAAAGCAGCTGAAATATGTAAAAAAGAAATGAAATATGAGACATCTCGCATTTTAAAATTAAGGGTTAAGTTAATAAAATCAGTTTTAAAAATAAAAGACTCTAAACTGAATGGCCATCCCAAAAACCGGCTGGCAAATAGCGCGAATTTCAGGTTTAAATTTATTGAAGGCGAATCATTAGTAATGCGTTTAGACTTGGAAGGCATAGCTTGTTCCACGGGATCGGCCTGCTCATCTTTTAAGTTAGAGCCAAGCCATGTTTTACTGGCAACCGGGTTAAAACCGGAGGAGGCGCACGGATCTTTAAGGGTAAGTCTCGGAAGATACACCACGGAAAAAGAAATAGAAAAATTAATAAAAGTTTTACCGGGCATAGTAAAAAAAATTAGAGAAATATCGCCGTTTAAAAAGTAAATTATGAAAAAGATCAACAACACCTGCGGAGGATTATATACGTCAAAAGTTATGGAGACTTTTAAAAATCCCCATAATTATGGAAAAATGAAAAACGCCGACGGCATCGGCAAGGTGGGGAATATAGTTTGCGGCGACGTAATGTGGCTTTATATTAAAGTCGGCAAAAACAAAGAAAAACAGGACTTTATAAAAGATATTAAATTTGAAACTTTTGGTTGCGTGGCGGCAATTTCAACAAGCTCTATTATTACAGATTTGGTAAAAGGGAAAACAATAAAAGACGCGCTTAAAACCACAAAAGACAACGTTATTAAGTCTTTGGGAGGATTGCCGAAAATAAAGTACCATTGTTCTGTTTTAGCTGTTGACGCTTTGGTTGAGGCAGTTTATGATTATTTTTTAAAAACAAAACAGGAAATTCCCGCTAATTTAAAAAAGAAACACGAATTAATCAAAAAATCAAAGGACATTATCGAAAAGCGCTATGAAAAATGGAGCAAGTAAAAATCTCAGGGTTGTGGTGGGGATGTCGGGCGGAGTAGACTCAAGCGTGGCTGCGGCCCTGTTAAAACAGGCCGGTTTTGACGTGATTGGGATTATGATGAAATTTTGGTCCGCCTCATCGGCGGATAAAAAAGATATAAATAGGTGTTGCTCTGTTGAATCGGAAAAATTAGCCCGGCTGGTCGCGAAACATCTTAAAATCCCGTTTTATGTGCTTAATGTTGAAAAAGAATTTAAGAAAAAGGTTGTTGATTATTTTTTGACAGAATACAAAAAAGGGAATACGCCAAATCCCTGCGTTGTTTGCAATAAGGAAATCAAGTTTGGGTTTTTAATTAAAAAAGCGCTTTCGCTTGGGGCTGATTTTGTCGCCACCGGCCATTACGCCCGCCTCCGCCAAGGCTTCGGCGGGCAAGCCAGATTATTAAGGGGAGAGGATAAAAAAAAGGATCAGAGCTATTTTTTGTGGAAATTAAGCCAGAGCCAATTAAAACATATTTTGTTTCCGGTGGGCGGATATACAAAGTCGGAAGTAAGAAAGTTAGCTAAGAAATTTAAACTACCAACTGCCGAGACGCCGGAATCGCAGGAAGTTTGTTTTGTGCGAGATACGACAAACAATTTTCTTAAAAAATATCTGAAAACAAAGCCGGGAAAAATTATTAATACCGCCGGAAAAAAAATAGGCAAACATAATGGTTTGTGGTTTTATACAATTGGGCAGAGAAGGGGAATAGAAATACAACAGGGGCCGTGGTATGTGGTTGATAAAAATTTTAATAAAAATATTTTAATTGTTTCCAAAGATAAAAAAGATTTAGCTAAAAAAGAATTGATTGCTGAAAATGTGAATTGGATTGTCCCTCAAAAATTGTCCCGACAAGGTCGAGGATCCTCGATGGCTGCGCCATCGGGACCAATAAACGCGGAAGTTAAAATTAGGTATAAAAGCGATTTCGCCAAAGCCAAAATTTCAAAACACGGGAAAAGCCCTTCGGCAGGCTCAGGGCAGGTAAAAGTTATTTTTCAAAAGAAGCAAAGAGCAATAACCCCCGGCCAGTCAGCAGTGTTTTACTTGCCTCGCCGAAGCTCGGGAGCGAAGGCGGGTGGGGGCAAAGAGCTCCTAGGTGGCGGAGTAATCCGCTAAGAAGCCCGTCATCTATTGACACAGGTTTTTATTCTGATAAGATATACCTGTACCCTAGGTATGGGTGTTAACAAAATTAAATAAGCAGAAATTATGATGATAATTAATAAAGAAAAGGCGCTGATCAATTTTAAAAAAGCGCAAAGCTTAACGACTAAGATTATTGATATGACGGAAAAAAATGTGTACTGCATGGATATAATGCAGCAAAATTTAGCTGTTATCGGGCTTTTAAGGTCGGCCCACGAAATGTTAATGGAAAACCACCTGAATTTCTGTTTTAAGAGCGCGATGGCGTCAAAAAATGAAAAGAAAAAGCAGGAAATGACAGACGAAATTTTAAAAGTAACCAAATTATTTAATAAATAGAAAAGCGACGAATAGGGTGTTCAGCGTAAATTAAACCCTCAATGTACCTGCAACCATCTGATAAGAACCCATAGAAGGTTGCCTGCAACCATCTTACAAAAAATATATAGAAGGTTGTAAGATATATCTGGGTCTAATTTCCGAAGCAACCCTGTTCGCCTCGCTCACAAGGCCGTGAAAGAGCATATTTATAAGGTTGAGGGAATGCATTGCGCTTCGTGCGAAATTTTGATTGAGAAAAAACTCTTGGAGATGCAAAATATAAAATCAATTGACGCCTCAACTGGCAGGGGGGAAGTTGTTATAGAATACGAGGGTGATAGGCCAAACCCGGAAAGATTAAATAAAATATTTAGTGAGGAGAGTTACAGGTTTTCTGATCTTAGTTTGTTAAAACCGAGCGGTAGCGAGGCGAAGGCGGCTGGTGTCTCTAAAAAATCCAGTTCTACTTTGGTGGCTTTTAATATAGCAATTTTTATAATAATTGGTTTTTTAATTTTAAGTAAGGCAGGTATCACAAGCTTTCTTGATTTAAGCTCTACGTCTTCTTTGATTACCTTTCTGATTTTTGGGCTTTTAGCTGGGATTTCCTCATGTGCAGCTCTCGTTGGGGGAATGGTCTTGTCTATGTCCAAGCAATGGCAGGAATTATATTCTGATGAAAAAACGACCTATGGGAAACTAAAACCCCACTTAATATTTAATGCCGGCCGGCTTGTTTCTTATGCTGTATTGGGAGGAGCTCTCGGAGCGATAGGAAGCAGATTGCAAATGTCGTTTCAGTTTGCTTCGTTTTTGGTTATTGCAGTTTCGTTTTTAATGATAGTTTTGGGTCTTCAAATGCTTGGATTGAAAGCCCTTCGTAGGTTTCAATTTACCTTGCCAAAGTTTACGACAAGGTACATAGCCAACGAAAAGAATTTTCAAGGGAAATATATGCCGTTTTTAATGGGAGCTATGACTTTTTTCTTACCGTGCGGTTTTACAATAACAGCCCAAGGGTTGGCACTCTTGTCTGGAAGTATCTTCCAGGGTTCATTAATGATGCTGGCTTTCGCCCTTGGAACAGTCCCTATGCTGGTTTTTATCGGCCTTTCTTCGGTAAAATTTTCTGCGAAGCTCCACACGGCCGAAAAATTTTCGAAGATTGCGGGATTTTTAGTTTTATTTTTTGCCTTGTTTAATTTAAACGCCCAGATGAATGTTCTAGGATTCACGGGTTTTGGAAATCTTTTTGCCGGCAACGGTTCTCAGGTGCAGAGCGTATCTTCGGATGCAAAAGATCTTCCCCCTGTTGTTGACGGAAAACAGGTGGTGAAAATGGATGCATCTGCTTCAGGATATACGCCAAACTATTTGAAGGTTAAGGCAGGAATCCCCGTGAGGTGGGAAATTACTGATACGGGAACTTCGGGCTGCACAAACGCAGTTATTTCCAAAAGATTATTTGACGGATCCATTAATTTAACGCCCGGCCAGGTTTCTGTAAAGGAATTCACCCCTCCAAAGCCGGGAAAATATAGATTTAGCTGTTGGATGGGCATGGTTTCGGGTATTATCGAAGTAGTTAATTAAATAATTAAAATATGGAAAAATTTACTTCAAAGACAACCCTAGAGAAGATATTAGAAAAGAAAGGCGCGGAAAAAGTTTTAGCTAAATATAGCGTGCCCTGTTTATCTTGTCCTATGGCAAGCCTTGAGTTAAGTCATTTAAAAATAGGCGAGGTGGGTAAAATGTATGGATTAAATTTGGAAAAAATATTAAGTGAATTGAACAAACTAAAATAGCATGGCAAAAACTGCTTTAAAATCTCGGGGAGGAAATGCCACTCTTGTGCGAAAATAATCAGGTATGGCTTAGAGGAAGAAAGCGGAATCAAAAATATATAAGAATAATATTATGAACCAAAAAGCAACTCTAAAAATTGAAGGCATGACATGCGCTTCGTGCGTGGCTGTGATAGAGAGAGGGTTAAAAAAAGAAAAAGGAGTCAGCTCGGCTAATGTTAATTTTGCGACAGAAAAGCTTTATGTGGAGTTTAATTCTGATGAGACAAATGTTGATAATTTCAAAAGGACCGTTGAGGGTTTAGGTTATAAAGCCAGGGGCGAAGATGAGAAAATGGAAATGCCCGCAGGAAAAGATCATCATAAGCAGGAATCTTCAGGCGAAATTAAAAAATTGAAAATCCGTTTTCTTTTATCTTTGTTTTTTAGCTTGCCGGTCATTTATATGGTGATGGGGGAAATGATAGGCCTTCCTCAGCCCGGAATTTTTATGGAATACGGAATTTTGCTTCAGGCGGTCTTATCGGCAATGGTTATAATAGTTTCGTTTAATATATGGCAGTCCGGCTTTAAAAAATTATTGCATTTAGCTCCTAATATGGATTCGCTGATTTTGATCGGAACGGCTACAGCTTACATTTACAGTTTTATAAACGCGGAGCTTTTATTGTCGGGCAGAATGGTCAGTATGGATAACTTTTATTTTGAAGCCGCGGCATTCATTTTGGTTTTTATTAATTTAGGCAAATATCTGGAGGCGCTGACAAAAGGAAAAACATCGGACGCAATTAAAAAACTAATCGGACTCCAGCCCAAAACCGCGACCGTAATCAGAAACGGCGAGGAATCGGAAATACTAATATCAGAGGTTATTGTAGGGGATATTATTTTAGTAAAGCCCGGAGAAAAAATTCCGGTTGACGGAATTGTTACAGACGGATATTCCGGCGTTGATGAAAAGGCAATTACAGGAGAATCAATTCCGGCCGAAAAGAAAATTGGCAGTGAAGTTATTGGAGCCACCATAAATAAAACAGGCGTTTTAAAATTCAAAGCAACGCGCGTGGGCAAAGACACAATGCTTTCCCAAATTATAAAAATTGTTGAGGACGCCATGGGTTCTAAAGCGCCGATACAGCTTCTGGCCGACAAGGTTTCGTTTTATTTCGTGCCGGTTGTTTTTGGCATTGCTTTTTTGGCGGCAATAATTTGGCTAATTTTGGGATTTCCATTTAGTTTTGCTGTAACAATTTTTGTGGCTGTTTTAATTATCGCCTGCCCTTGCGCTTTGGGATTGGCGACTCCTACGGCTGTAATGATGGGCACAGGGCTGGCGGCTGAAAGAGGGATACTTATAAAAAGCGGAAAGGCGTTGGAAGTTGCCCGCGATATTACGATGGTTGTTTTTGACAAGACCGGCACTTTGACAAAAGGAGAACCGGTTGTGACAGAAATTATCCTGGTTGATAAAAAAATGGATGGCAAGAGCGTGTTGGAAATCGCCGCGTCAATTGAAAAAAACTCGGAGCATCCTTTGGCTCAGGCGATTGTGAATAAAGCAAAAGAAGGGGAAGTTAAGATGTCAGAGGTAAAGAGTTTCCAGGCAATTCCCGGCAAAGGCGTTGAGGCAACTCTTAACAGAAAAAAGGTTTTGCTGGGCACAAGGATGCTTATGAAGGATAACAAGATTTCTGTTGGATTGGTTGAGGATAAAATGATAGCGCTTGAAGATCAGGGTAAAACAGTAATGATTCTGGCTTATGGAAAAAAAGTTGTTGGTATTATCGCAGTGGCAGATGTTCTGAAAGAAAATTCAAGAGAAGCGGTTAATATCCTGCACAAAATGAAAAAGAAAGTGGCAATTATCACCGGCGACAATAAAAGGGTCGGCCAAGCAATCGCAAAACAATTGGGAATTGACAGGGTTTTGGCGGAAGTATTGCCTCAAGGAAAGTCAGATGAGATAAAAAAACTTCAAGCGGAGGGAGAGATTGTCGCAATGGTGGGCGATGGAATTAACGACGCGCCGGCGTTGGCTCAGGCGAATTTAGGGATTGCTTTGGGGTCGGGAACCGATGTGGCGATGGAAACAGGAGAGATTGTTTTAATCAAGGATGATTTAAGAGATGTTGTGACTTCCATTCATTTGAGCAAATTCACTTTGAGCAAAATAAAGCAGGGGCTTTTCTGGGCGTTTTTCTATAATGTCGTTGGCATTCCGGTGGCAGCGGGCGTAATTTATCCTTTTACGGGCTGGCTTTTAAGTCCGTCTATAGCCGCGGCCGCTATGGCGTTTTCATCTGTAAGCGTTGTTTTGAATTCTTTGTCTATGAAATTGTACAAAAATAGGGTAATATAAAAATATGTCAAAAGAAAATATAATTATTATTTCGATAATAGCTGTAATATTGCTTGCACTTTGGGGCTGGCAATCAGGCTGGTTTGCAAAAGAACAGACAGGGTCGGCGATTATGCCCGAGGGTTTGGTATTGTTCTTTGGCGATGGTTGTCCCTACTGCAAAGTTGTGGAGGATTTTATTTCCGAAAATAATTTAGCAGAAAAGGTGCCGTTCACAAATTTAGAGATTGCTTTTAGGGGGAAAACCAGCCCTAAATTAAAGGCTAATTCCGAACTTTTAGTGCAAGCCGCTTTAAACTGCAAAATGGACGTGAGGGGAGGAGTTAATATTCCCTTTTTGTATGATGGCGGCAATAAATCTTGCTTGATCGGCGAACCGGATATAATAAAATTTTTTAAGGATAAAGCGGGCATACAATAATATGAAGACAAAATCCTTTTTACTCGTAGTGTTTTTAGTAAATGGATTATTTTTTTCCGCCGTTGCTAAAGCCATATGTCCTATTTGTGTCGTAGCCGTAGGAGCCGGACTGGGATTTTCGAGGTGGATAGGGGTAGACGATGTTATCTCCTCCATCTGGATAGGAGCTTTGTTGCTTGCAATAATTATGTGGACATTAACCTGGTTTAAAAAGAAAGGATGGGTTTTTTCTTATGACTGGGCAGTCGTAGCATTAGCATATTATTTGCTGACATATGTACCGCTTTATTACGCGGGAATTTTGGGGCATCCATTAAACACTATTTTTGGTTTAGATAAGATAATTTTTGGCACATTGGCGGGTACGGCCGTTTTTTTACTTGCTCATCGTTTGCACCTATATCTAAAACAAAAAAACAGTGGAAAATCGTTCTTTCCTTATCAAAAAGTTGTTTTACCGGTTGCCAGCTTATTATTAGTTAGTTTAATATTATGGATAATAATTTAGATACAAATAATAATAAAATAGACGAATTTATAAAAAAAACACAGCAAAGCAAAAAAGGCGAGCTGGATTTATCTTCAGATGAAGATTTGTCTATTGCCATAATGAACTTGATTTCCATTGAAGAGCATTTCTTTTTTACGGGAGCAAAAACTGGAAAGCCGGAATATTTCGATTTATTGAGCATTGCCAGGGAGATGAGAAAGGATTTGCTGAAAAGGATTATAAAAGATTATGAAGGCGAAGTTTGGTGCATATCAAAACATTTATTATCCGCCTCAATGAGATTGATGGAGGTGGGCACAAAAGCACAAGGCCAGGGAAAAAAAGACGAGGCGCAAGAAATGTTTAAAAAGGCCTACGAGTTATATTCCTTATTTTGGGGAATAAATTTAAAACTTATTGATCTAGGCGAGGTCAAAAAAATCGAGGATGACCAAATTGGAAAAAACGACAAAGAACCCTCCTTCGCCAAGGCTTCGGAGGGCAAAGCCGGAATAATGGGAAAGCTCGGCAAAGTCGTCCAATACGTCATCAACTGCTGCAAAGAATAGATTTAACCCCGCTTGGCGGGGTTTTTGCTTGTGAGGGAAAAATAAGGTATAATAACATAATAAAAATATAAAAACATAAAAATCTAAAATTCAATCTAAAAATTTTAAATTAAAAATTGAAAATTCAAAAATATGTTTGGACTAAATAAAACAACGCCAAAGTTTTGCGATTTAAAAGGAAGGGTTGCCATTGTTACGGGAGCCGCCAAGGGTATGGGCAAAGCCGACTCAATAAAACTTGCTAATGCCGGAGCAAAAGTTGTTTTGGTTGATATCTCGCTGCCAGATTGCCAGAATGTTGTTGAGGAAATCAAAAAGCAAAGAGGGGAGGCTATTGCCGTAAGATGCGATGTCAGTAAAAAAGCGGAAATTGATAATGTGGTTGCCAAAACTCTTGAAAAATTTAGAAAGATAGATATTTTAGTAAATAATGCCGGTATTTTCCCGTTTGAGCCGTTTTTACAGATGCCCGAGCAAAATTTTGAAAAAGTAATTGATGTAAACTTGAAAGGGTACTTTTTAATGGCTCAAGCTTGCGCCAAAGAAATGGCTAAACAAAAATATGGGGTGATTGTAAATATCGCATCAATTGCCATGGGGCAGGTTGGCGTTGGTTTTGCCGGATTAACCCATTACTGCGCCTCAAAGGGAGGGATTGTCGCAATGTCGCAGGCAATGGCTTTGGAATTGGCTCCTTTGGGAATTCGGGTAAATTGCATTGCTCCGGGAGCAATTGATACGCCGGGTGTGGCGGCTTCAAAAATGGATCCCAAAGTATTGGAGGCGATGATAGCGCCGGTTCATATGAAAAGAATGGGCAAGCCGGAAGAAATTTCTAACGCGGTATTATTTTTGGCATCAGACGAGTCTTCATATATGACTGGAAGCACAATGGTTGTTGACGGCGGTTGGGTGGCAGGGTAGAATAGTCTTAGAATAAAAAGTAAGGTCGAATCCATAAATAAAAATTAGAAATTAAAAATTTAAAAATATGACAGAAGGTTATTGCGTAAAATGCAAAACAAAAAGGGAGATGAAAGACGCAAAAGAAGTTGAAATGAACGGCAAGGGTGGCAAAAAGCGCTCGGCAATGAAGGGCGCCTGCTTGGTTTGTGGAACAGGAATGTATAGAATCTTAGGTTTAAAGAAGTAGAATTGTTTAAAACACCGGCACTCACCGGTGTTTTTTTGCCTGCCTGCCGGCAGGCAGGTTATATTGTATAAATGTCGAAAAAGATTATTTTACTTATTGCTGCAGTTTTGACCTTTTTGAATTTTGTTTGCTGGAGGGAAGTTTTTGGCCTGCAACAAAAGCAGTATTTGATGGTTGCTTTTTTGGATGTAGGGCAAGGGGATTCGGCTTTTATAAAAACTCCACAGGGGCATCAGATTTTAATTGACGGTGGTCCCGGCTCATCTGTTTCGGAAAATCTGTCCTCATTAATGCCTTTTTGGGATAGAACGCTCGATCTTGTTATTTTGTCTCATCCGGAAAAAGATCATATGCAGGGGCTTTTAGGAGTTTTACAAATTTACAAAGCAGATTATATTTTATGGACGGGAGTTAAAAAAACATCGGCCGAATATAACCATTGGATGAAAATTTTGGCCGAACAAAAAGGTTTGGGAGCTAAAATAGTAATTGCCGGGGCAGGGCAAAAAATAAAAGCAGGAAATGTTTTAATCGACACGATTTATCCTTTAGATAGCGTTGAGGGCCAGGAATTAAAAAATACATTAAATGACACAAGCGCCGTTTTAAAAATAATTTTTGGTGAAAACTCTTTTTTATTCACGGGAGATATAAGCTCTATCGCAGAAAAGGAAATCGTAAACACGTACGACGACATTACAACAGATGTTCTTAAGGTTGCTCATCACGGGTCAAAATACTCAACATCAGATTTATTTTTACAATCAGTTATGCCAAGGGTCGCGGTTATCGAGGTGGGAAAAAATTCATATGGTCATCCAACCCCTGAAACTTTGCAAAGATTAGAAGATATTGGGGCAAGGGTCTTGAGAACTGACCAATTAGGTGATATAACAATACTATCCGACGGCAATAATATTTATATAAAATAATTAAACAGCGAAAGGTGTTACTAACGTAAATCAGACCCGAAATGTACCCGCAACCATCTTACAAAAAATATATAGAAGGTTGTAAGATATATCTGGGTCTGATTTCCGAAGCAATCGTGTTCGCCTCGCTCACACGACCGTGAAAGATTTAGATTTTCCAATATTTAAAACAAAAAGCGAGCAATACAAAAAATTTGACTTGACTGACGCTAAACAGCGCCAGGAATATTTTGAATACAAAGCAGGACCGGAAATCAAAAAGCTAAAGGAGTATTTAGAAAAAAACACCTTTATTGCTTATTTAATGGGTAAAAAATCTTCGGGAAAGGGGACTTACGCTAAGATGCTAGCTGAAATTGTTGCTCCCGACAGAATCGCGCACTTTTCTATAGGAGATATGATAAGGTCTTTTGACGAGGTTATAAAAGACCCAGAAAAAAGAAAGGAGATGGAAGATTTTTTGAAGAATAATTATAGAGGATTTTTGTCTTTGGAGGATATAATGAAATCATGGGATGCCAGGTCAACAAAAACACTTTTGCCAACGGAATTGATTTTAGCCCTTGCCAAAAGGGAAATTTCAAAACTTGGCAGAAAGGCAATCTTCATTGACGGCTTTCCACGTGATATCGATCAAGTTTCTTATGCTTTGTTTTTCCGAGACCTTATTGACTATAGACAAGATCCGGACGTTTTTATTCTAATAGACGTTCCGAGCTCTGTTATTGATGAAAGAATAAAATACAGGGTAATTTGTCCTTTATGTAATACTTCCAGGAACTTAAAGCTTTTAGCTACAAAAAATGTTGAATATGACGAATCTGAGAAAAAGTTTTATTTGTTATGTGACAATTCTGCTTGCAAGGGATCGAGAATGGTTACAAAAGAGGGAGATGAGCAGGGGATAGCCCCGATAAAAGAGCGCCTAGACAAAGATGAAATATTAATAAAAGAAGCATACAATTTACAGGGAATACCAAAAGTCCTCTTAAGAAATGCGATTCCCGCTGATAAGACCAAAGACGTTACAGATGATTACGAAATAACTCCAGAATATGTTTATAATTATGACGAAAAAGATAAAAAAGTTATTGTGACTGAAAAGCCGTGGGAAGTTAACGATGACGAAGGAAATGCCACAAACAGTTTGATGCCGCCTCCGGTTGTCGTTTCGTTGATAAAACAACTGGTAAAAGCCCTTGACCTGTAATTTTAAAGAGTTAAAATAAAGGCAGCTCTGATGTCTCGAATTTTCTAAACAAACTTTTTTACAGGAGCTCGAATTCGTTATGACCGTGGTTATGGCGTGAGGGCACCTACTTAGATTTATTAGAAATCTATAGAGGCATTAGGGCGGCAAAAAGTCGGCAACTATGGTTGTCGATTTTTTGTTGTGGGAGCTAGTATGTATTTTTTTGTGTAAAAACTTTCTTGTTATTTTTTTATCTAGTGGTGTATAATAAATAAACAAAAAATTAAAGCGTAGAACAAAAACTTATGCCAGAAGAATCTTTTATTTTAAGGACCTGTGATTTTGTCACAAAAAATAGTATTTTTGCGCTAATTTTTTTGGTGCCTCTTTTTTTCTTGCCATGGACAAGCGATGTGCTGGATTTTAATAAACAGGCGGTCTTGCTAGTGTTGGTGTTTCTTTCTCTTTTTGCCTCTATGCTAAAAATTTTAATATCAGGCAGATTAGAATTAAGGAAAAGTGTCGTGCATATAGTTGTGGGAGTTCTGTTTATAGTATATCTTTTGGCGACAATTTTTTCTGTGTACGGGCGTGGAAGTTTTTGGGGACAGCCTCAGCTCGCATCCGAAAGTATGATTACCGTAACCTGTCTGGTATTTCTTTATTTCTTGGTGAGTAATGTTTTTTTGAGAAAAGATATTCTTGCATCGGCGATTGTTCTCTCTTTGTCGGCAGTTATCGCAGAATTTATTGGAGTGTTTCAACTTTTTGGTTTGTTTATCGTGCCTTTAGACTTTGCTAAATCGGTTGCTTTTAGCACGATAGGGTCTAGCGGGAGCTTTGGTCTTTTCTCGGCGATACTTCTTCCCTTAGCAATAATATTGTTTATTTTTATTAAAAAATGGTGGAGAGCGCTGTTTCTTTTTCAAATAATTCTTTCAACGGCGGTATTGTTTTTGGTTGACTACAACGCGGTCTGGTGGGTTGTAGTTGCGGGCGCGAGCGCGCTTGCCTTTGGGATAATAAGAGGGAAACTCTTTGACGGAAGGTGGATGGCCCTGCCAATGTTTTTCTTTACTATTGCTCTGTTTTTTATAATATTGAGTCCGCAAATAACCGGAATAACTCAAAAAGTGAGCGAGGTTTATATTTCCCCCAAAGCTGCCTTCAGCATAACCATGCAGGCAATAAAAGAGAGGCCGATTTTAGGTTCTGGTCCCGGAACTTTCGGATATAATTTCTCAAAATTTAAGAGCGCTGATTTTAGCAAAACATCTTTGTGGACAGTTATTTTCAACAGGCCGTCATCTGAAATTTTGAACAGTTTGGCTACGACGGGCGTATTGGGATTTTTGGCGCTACTGGCTCTCGTAGTATTTCCAATTTTTTATGGTATTAGGTTTCTAATCAATAGAAATAATTTTGAGAGCACGGACGAAAACGAGAAAATTTATAATATTTTATTTTTAGGGATTTTCGCCGCCTTAATAGCGGAAAGTGTGGCGCTATTTATTTATAGTTTTAATATCCCGCTAGATTTTCTTTATTTTTTAACGTTAGCCTCATTGGTTAGCCTTATCTTTAAAGATAAAAAGGAGTACAATCTAAAACCGTCATCTGTGTTCACATTAATAATAACGTTTGCTTTTACCTTGGTATTTATTTTCGGCGTCGGCATTTTGGCGTTAAACGGCCAGAGATATATTGCCGAAGCGAATTATAATGCCGGTTTGACCAAATATCAGGTGGGACAAAAAGAAGAGGGTATGAAAAAACTAGAAATGGCTGCCAGTTTAAATCCGGGGTCAGATCTCTATTTTAGGCAGTTGTCGCAGGCCTATGTTTCAGCCGTTCGGGACGCAGTGGCTTCTTCTGCTGATTCACAGTCTGTCCCAAGCGACGAAGAAAAAGCGAGAATTCAAATGCTTATTTCAAATTCTGTGAATGCCGCTAAAATAGCAACTGACATTAATCCAAACGATACCAACAACTGGTCTTCGCGCGGATATGTTTATCAAAGCCTTCTCGGTGTTTTAGACGACGCCTCAAAGTGGGCGATCGAGTCTTATGAATCTGCTTTAGGGCTAGATCCAAACAGTCCTTATTTGTTTGCCCAGGAAGGAAGCATCTATCTTTTTGATGCTTTAAGCCCGGCGTCAAAACAGCTTGATCGGAAGGACGAATTTTTGGCACAGGCGAAAGAAAAGTTGGAAAAGGCGGTTTCTTTAAATCCGAACTATTCTAATGCTTTGTATTCCTTGGGCATTGCCTATGACGCATTAAAACAAAAAGACAAGGCCATAGAAATGTTTACCGCCCTACAGAAACTGGATCCGCAGAATCCAGATATACCAAAAATTTTAGATACGCTGAAAGCGGGAAAGTCAATATTAAAAACAGCGCCCCCTCCCACTGAAGCTCCGCCAAGCGCGAGTGGCAGTACTGTAGAAAATCTACAGCCCTTAAGCGATACTGGTACGAGTGAAGAGATCGGCCGATAATGCGCGCATTTCAAAAAATAGTTATCCACAGCTAGCATCCTTGCTAAACATCTCTTGTGGGGATAAGATGAATAAAAATACTGGAGAGTAAAAATAATTTTATTATTAAATACATAAATTATTATATGTTAATTCACAAGCACAAGAATAAAAAGTTTTTCATAAAAGCTGTCAGCGCCTCTTTTGGCGCTCTTTTAGTTTGCGCCGTGGCTTTTGTATTGTTAGAGCCGGCGGTTACCAATGCTGTGGCAGATTCGGCAACAGTTACGGCGACAGTATCAGAAGAAGTAACTATATCATCTCCGTCCGACGCTAATTTCAGCGCCTCCATTCCCGGTGTTACGGGCAACCCCGGCGCTCCAGTAACAGCTAGCTTGACGTGGACTGTCAAAACAAACAACGATACAGGGTTCAATTTAAAGGTTAAAGCCTCGCAGGCAAACGCATTGTACAAAGACGGAACATATTATTTTACAGATCATACCACAACTCCCTCATATGGATGGACTGCGGCGACCTCCACCGCGGCTATCTTTGGATTTACAATAGATGCGGCAACGGCAGCTGATGTGGTGGCCGCCTTCCACGATACCGGCTCGGCGTGCGGAAGCGGAGCTAATGATGGAGGATGCTGGTCCGGCTTTAATAGCACCACAGATATTGACGTAATTAACAGGACATCAGAAACAACCGCAAGCGGAGAAGCTGAGGTTATAAACTTTCAGGCAGAGTCAAATGGAAAACTCTTAGAGGATGGCAGTTATGTTGCAACAATAACTGCGACTGCAGCTCTTAATTAATTGTAAAAAATATTTTAAAATGAATAAACTAATTGTATTTTTTTCAATCCTGCTAGCGGTTTTCTTCTTTGGGGGGGTAAATACGGCATCTGCTTATATGATAGAAGAGTTAAACTTTAGCAACGAAGGCGATATAGTCGTTGGACCGGGCAAAACAGAGGTTTTTATGGATCCGGGAACCCAATATACAAAAGAAATTATTGTAAGCAACAGAAGCGGGATGGACAAGGTGGTCGATATTTCTGTAGAGGACTTTGAGGGTTCTATTGATGCTAATGGTTCTATCAAATTTCTAGGAGAAAATAGAAGCCCATATTCCTTAAAAGATTATGTTAAGCCGGAAATCAGCCAGATTATTTTGCATCATGGCCAACGATTAAGGTTGCCGGTTGATATTTCTATTCCAGAGGGCGTCGAGCCCGGAGGATTGTATGGAGCCGTAATGGTGTCAGCGTCCAACGTAAAAGGGGCGGAGGATCAGGTTACGGCGGGTACGGCTGCTGGAAAGGTGGCTATTATAACGCGAGTGGCCTCACTTTTTTTTGTGAGAGTCAGCGGGGATGCTCTTGAGGAGGGGTCGCTTAAAAGTTTTAACGCAGATAAAAATTTCTATGAAAAGGGTCCGGTTTCTTTTAAGATAATTAACGAAAACACCGGCAATGTCCACCTTTCTCCTTATGGTACTATTGATATTAAAAATATTTTGGGCTCACAGGTTGGAAACGTAGAGCTTGACCCGTGGTTTGTAATGCCAAAATCAGTGAGGACTAGAGAGGTAAAATGGAATAGTGATTTTCTTTTTGGCAGATACACCGCCATAATTACCTTGAATAGGGGATATGAAGATATTATTGATACTGCATCATTCACTTTTTGGGTTATTCCGTGGAAGTTAGTTTCTATTGCTGTTATAGGATTGATTCTATTTTTATTGTTTATTATTTGGCTTGTTACTCATCTTGAATTTAAAAAGGGTCCAAAAAAAACTGAACCACCGATGTCAAATCAGCCGACGCCTTCTTCCCCGCCTCAACAGATGTAGGGCTAAAACTATGCCTAAATTAATAAAATATTTCTTGGTAATTATACTTGTTTTCGCCGAGGGTTATCTGGTGATATCTTTGGTGGGAGGAGATATGAGCAAGAAAAAGGAAATAGAAAAATCCTGCGATCAAAAATGTACCTATAGCCAAAACTCTTATATGTGGGAGTTTAACGGAGAAAACGCAGTGAGGGGCTTTACCACAAAGGACGAATGTAACAACCATTGTATCAGGTTTGAACAGGGATTTGTTTATAGCTCGGTATTAGATGCTAAAAACTTTCTGGGTTCTTTGCTGAGAAGATAATTAATTAAAAACAAATTTAAAAAAGAAGGCAACCGCCTTCTTTTTTTATATCAATCTGTTGGAAAATGCGTGGTCGGTGGAAATTATTTGTGGTACAATACAAAAAGGAAAAAGCGTAAATAAATGGAATTTTTTGGATTAAAAATAAAAACTGCTGTAATGTTTGTAGCGCTTGTTTTAGCTACGGCGGTTTTCTGGGGTCCGATATTGGCCATTGAGATGCAAAGCTCAAATTATACAATACAATCGGATGACTCTTCTGGCGCTGGTGGATTATCCTCAACCGTAAACTATATATTTAGAGACACGTTGGGCGAGGTCTCTACCGGACGGATTGAGGGAACTTCATATAAACTAAGGGCGGGATTTCAGGAAATGCAGGAAGACTATTTAACCGTATCGGCTCCCGGCGACATAGGCCTTGTTCCTGATATTCCGGGTATTTCCGGTGGAACGGCCGATGGGAGCGCAACGTGGACGGTAATCTCAGATAATTCAGCCGGTTTTAATATGAAAATTAAAGTTGCCACAGATCCGGCAATGAAGTTGGACGGCAGTTATTATTTTGATGACTTTACTCCTGCGTCAGCTGGAGTTCCAGATTATGACTGGAGCGTGGCTTCAAATAACGCGGAATTCGGCTTTACAGTAGAGCCGGAAACAGATGGAGACGCGGTACAAGCCTTTTTAGACAATGCAAGCGATGCCTGTAACCAATCGTCGGGAAGCCAAACAATAAACAAGTGCTGGTTGGATTTTAATGGGACAACAGATGTTGATATAATAGACAGAAACACCAGAACCGGCGCGTCCGGAGAAGATGAAGTTATTAAATTTCGCGCCCAGTCAAATGCAAAATTTATGTTAGAAGGCGCGTATAGCGCGGTAACAACGGTAACCGTGGCGTCAAATTAATTTCATATGAAATTTCCTGTAAAATTATTATTGCTATGTTCGATTATTTTTTTCGCCACGCCGTTTTTATATGGCAGGGCCTTGGCAGTATCTGACGAAGCAACGATAAATTTAGAGGTTACAGGTTCTTGTAATAGCAACGGAGTTTGCGAATCGGCGCTGGGGGAGAGTTCGGCCAGTTGTTCGGCTGATTGCGGTTGTAATAATGATGGAACTTGTCAAACAGAAAGAGGAGAAAATGATCAAAACTGTATTTTAGATTGTTATTCTGCGCCGGAAGACGGGGTTATCGGGGGCGGAGGCGGTGTTTTTACCCCTTATATCCAAAACATATTTATTGAGAATGTAACCCCTAACTCAGCGTCTGTTTCTTGGCGGACAACAAAACCGGCTTTTTGTTACCTTTTTTTTGGCGAAACAACAGAATATGAAAAAGAGACCACTTCTGAGACGCAATTTAAAATTGATCATTCGGTTAAACTAACAAGCCTTACAGTCTCTACTGTCTATCATTTTAAAATTAGCTGTAATGATACAGCTGGTTTTTTAGCAGAAACGGGGGATTATTCTTTCGGTACTTTGTCTGTTTTAAATAATGTCAGCAATTTAAAAATTTCAATCGGCAGTACGCGCCTTACATTGACATGGGACAATCCTTCGGATTTAGATTTTAGTAAAGTAAGAATATTAAGGAGCACAGATTTTTATCCAACCGAACCGAATCAGGGCAAGATTGTTTACGAAGGGGATGGTAACCTTTTCATTGATACTAATTTAACAAACGGAGTCAAGTATTATTACACTATTTTTACCTATAATATAGCAGGAAATCACTCTTCTTCGGGAGCCATAGTTTCAGGAATTCCTCAGGCAGAGCCGATTATGTCACCGTCGACAATTATTTCTCCAAGTACGCCTCCGGCCGGATGGGAAATGTTTTTTGGTGAATTTAATTTTTTCGTTGAAGACGAAGACATTGTTTGGGTTGGGAAAACAACTATAAAAACTTCCGCTCATAAGCAACTGCTTGTTTCAATATATGACAGACAATTACCTCCGCGCGCAAAAACAATAATATTTACCTTAGAAAAAGATAACGAAGCGTTTTCTTTTATTTTAAGTTCAGACGAAGCCAAAATTTTACATGAAGCAGCTATCCCTCCAACATTGGGTGCGGGAAATTATTCTATAATAATTTCTATATTTGACCAGGCAAACGAATTAATAGGCGAGACAAGGGGCGAGTTAAGATTGGGCAGGGCCACACCTGTCTTTCAATTTCGCTGGTATTATGAGTTGCCGATATATATTATAGTTCTATTGATTGCGGTTATTTTGATTATTTTCGGCCTTGAAAAAGAGCGCGATATTTTTGATGCGATAAAACGCAGGAAAACGGATAGAAATAATAAAATATAAGCAAAATTAACCCAAAATGTTAGCCGTATTGCGAGCAAAAGACTGTGGAAATTATCCACAGTTTTTTGATTTGTTTTTATGATATAATAACAGAATGCCAAGGTTTCTAAGTTTGGGATAGCTTTGGTTAACTAAAAATAAAATTGTACATAATTTAAGAGACTTAAAATTGTATTTATTGAGATGAAGCAGGCCATAAAATACATGGCTATTGGGATTGTTGCTGGCATCGCCGTCGGCGGATTTGCGCTGTATGCGGGCGCTTCTTTTAATGAACAAATAAATTATCAGGGAAAGTTAACCGACGCGAATGGCGTGGCGGTGGCAGACGGCCAGTATTGTATGAAATTCCGGTTAATGGATGCGCTAACAGTCGGAAACGAATTGTGGAATGAAACTTGGACTGCCGGCACGTCAAAAGTTTCTGTAGCAAGCGGATTGTTTTCAATAATGCTAGGAACACATGTTTCTCTTTCGAGTCTTGATTTAAATAATGCTTCGCGATATTTGGAGGTGCAATTTGATCCCGGGTGCGACACAACCTATGAAGAGGTTTTTGCGCCTAGAAAACAATTTGGCGCTGTGCCAGCTGCCTTTGAGGCAAAGCAATTAGGAGGAAATACCTGGGCGGTTCCAGGGGCGATCGGCTCTACAACTCCAAACTCTGGCGCATTCACGTCGCTTTCCGCTTCCAGCACTTTAACAACCTCAAATGGATCTATCCTGTCTTCGGCAGCCGGGGTTTTAACTTTGGGCGGTTCGGGTGGGTCATACAACGAAAATCTTACTTTGGACTTTGAGACAACCTCAAATAGTGTTGGTATCGGAACGGGCACTGGCGTAACTGGGCTTAATCTCGGGTCTTTAGGCATTACTACTTCCGGCGCAATCGGCGGGGGCGCAATAACGGGAACATCTTTTGTCATTGGAGCTAACACTATTTCTTCATTTGCCAACCTTGATTCTTTGGCTGACTTGTATTATTCCTCCACTTCGTTTGTTAAAATGACTGGGGCAGGGACGTTTGCCCTAGACACTAACTCGTATGTGACTTCTGAAACTGACCCGGTATATATCTCATCGAGTTGGTATACCACTACCAACAACTCTGTTAACTGGGACAGCGTGTATAGTAATTGGGGCAGTTATAGTCCAAGCAGTTTTGTTCCTTACACAGGAGCGTCAAGTTCTGTGGATTTGGGCTCCCAAACGCTTACCACCTCTGGCCTGGGAACGTTTTCTGGCGCGGGAGGAGTCAAGACCGATTTAATCCAAGGAGCCGGGGCTAACCACATAGACATCGGAAATACTACTTATGGAGCCCATATATTAGCTGAATTGCAGGTTGACGGAAATCTTACTGTCGGGAAAGCGGCAGTCGGGGTAGATTATACTTTAACCTTTAATGGAGAATCAGATGACGGTGTAATAACCTACGATGAGGATAATAATCTTTTTAACCTTGCCGACACAAAAATTTCTACAACAGGAACATTGGGCGCTGGGGCTATCACCGGCACGTCATTTGTCATTGGAGCTAACACTATTTCTTCATTTGTTAATCTTGATTCTTTGGCTGACTTGTCTTATTCCTCTACTTCGTTTGTAAAAATGACTGGGGCAGGGACATTTTCATTGGACACAGCCACTTATGAGCCGTATTTTGGATATGGGACTTATTTGAATCAAGCTGTTTTGACATCATCAGCTCCAAGTTTCTCGGGTTTGACATTGAGCATGGCTTTGAATATGGGCAGCCAATTTATTTATCTCGGCTCGTCAAGTTCTTACATTTATTCATCGGGAGGAGGCATTGACCTGGTGGCTGGCGGCGGCTACCACACAACTATATATAACGATTTGACAGCTATTGGAGGCGTAACCGCGGCTTCATTTGTCATCGGAGCCAACACAATATCTTCATTTGCCAACCTTGATTCTCTGGCCGATTTGTCGTATGCTTCGGCATCCTTTGTTAAGATGACAGGCGCCGGAACTTTTGCTTTAGACACAGCTTCTTATTTGGCAAATCCGATGGATGCCATAGGTCAAATTATTTATGGCGGAGCGTCTGGCGCGCCAACAAAATTGACTGCGGGTTCGTCGGGTCAAATTTTGCAAAGCGGAGGGGCGGGGGCGCCGGCCTGGACGACAGCAACGTTTCCTGCGACAGCAACTGGCACAGGAACTATTTTACGAGCCGACGGTACTAATTGGGTGGCAAGTACAGCTACTTATCCTACAACCACAACAGCAAACCAAGTTTTGTATTCAACAGCGACTAGTGTGGTTGGCGGAAGCGCCAACCTTACCTTTGACGGCACAAATTTGCAAGTTGCGGGAGCGGGCGCTTCTCAAATCCTTTCATCCAGCGGACTGATATTGTTGGGTGGAACAGGCCAGACATATAACGAAGATTTGACTTTTGATTTTGAAACAACTGCAAACGAAGTGGCGCTGACTTCAAGCACCGGAGTTACTGTTTTAGATTTTGGAACAATTGCTTTAAGCTCCGGTTCTTATATTTCCGGCACGCCGATTATTTCGTCAGTTGTAGGGTCCGGCCCCCCGGGGACTTCGCCAGCTGATGGAGCGATGATAATTGATTCCGGAGATGGCGGAAGATTATATATAAGATATGGCAGCGCCTGGCATTATATTGCCCAGACTGCCGGCTTCCAAATACCTGATTTTGAAACAACAGATCCAATTTCCGGAGATAAAATGGAAGAGGGAGATATTGTTTTAGGAATGCTAAACCAAACATTTGATGACGGGGCGATGCACGGCGTTTGGGTAAAATGGGACAGCGTAAAGGAACAGCTATTAGCTGAAGCTCGTGGCGAATTATCGCAGTCCGGCGCGCTGGGGTCTGGATCTGTTAGCGGAGTTTCAACAGAAACGTTGGCAGACAGGGTGGCAAACATTTTAGCCTCAATAGGAATTTCGGTTAAAGATGGAGTCGCAAGTATTACGAATTTGGTAACCGAAAAGATTGCAACTAAAACGGCGAGAATTGAAAAATTGGAAATGGTTGATTCTGCGACTGGCGATATATATTGTACATGGGTTAAAGACGGAGAATGGCAAAAAGTAAAAGGAGATTGCGGTTCTCTTGCCGTTGCTAACGCTGACATCCAGCCATCTGAGCAGGAGGCGGTGGATCAGCAAATTGACGATGCGGTTTTACAAATTCAGCAGGTTGCGCAGGAAACTCAAGACGCAATTACGCAATCAGCAAACGACGCTGTTTCGCAGGTGCAACAGCAAATACAAGAACAAGTTGAGCAGGTTGCCCCAACCCCAACTCCAGCTCCAACTTTAACTCCGGGAGAAACATCTGAACCGGAGATTTTTGATATTGTATCAATAACTTCCGTAAGTGATATTGGTGTTGAATACGGCACAGATATTACCTCGGTAGGTCTGCCACAAACAGTTTCCGTTACGTTGTCTGATGATTTAACTCAAGATGTTGCAGTAACATGGGATGGAGGAACGCCCACTTATAATGCCAATGCGCCGGGCGCATATCTTTTCTCCGGAAATCTTTCGTTATCAGAAAATGTAACAAACACGAATAATCTTATGGCTAGTGTAAATGTGGCGGTTGCAGAACAGCCGGTAGAAGAACCGCAAGCAGAAAATCCGATAGAGGCTACGGTTAACGTGATAGAGGAAGCGGCGTCAACATTGATTAACGGCGCTTGGAATTTCATTAGGTGGATTTTTGGTTCAACATCAAAAGCAGCATCGTCTTTCCCTGTTATTCAAAAAGCCGGCGCCAGTTTGATGCAGTCATTGTCGTTTCCCAAAGAATGGCTTTCTCCGTCAAGAATTAAGTAATTACAGATATTATTTTAACAGATGTTATCTGCGCGAAAAAAAATATTATTATTGCTGGCCATAGTCGCATTTTTTTTAATTTTGCTGGCCGTTATTTTTGGTATACTTTTTTTAAAACCACAGGTTACGCAAGGACAAGTTTTTGAGTCGCAAATAGTTAGATCTGGTCAGATAGTTGCCGGGAGGCCCGTTGAATGGATTGCTGTTGTAAATTTAAAAGAGCTCGAAGAAAACAGCCACTTCTTAAAATTGCCAGAATCAGCGCAAAATATTACTGTAAAAGTAGTAACAGAAAAAGAAAAAGATATTGCTTTGCAGAAATTATCAGAGGTCCGTTTGGCGATGGATAGCCGCAGTTCGCTTACGGGGGATAAAAATATTTTTACAGCTTCGCTTCTGCCGTCCGTGGAAAAAGCGCTTATAGGTTTTCTCCATAAATTAAAGGATGCGCTAAACTTTAATTTAATAGATCAAGGGAAGGACAAATTTTATAATGTTTTAACAAAAATTAAAAGGGGGGATTATGCAGAGGTGCGTTATCTGACAGAGGCCCCTGAAATAATTGAGAAAACGGCCGAGAATGGAAAAGAAATAACCATAAAAACTTCGCAAGAACTTGGCTATCAAAATGTGCTTGCTTATGCCAAAATAGATGAGTTATTTGATATAGCCGCCAAAAAAAGTATAGAAATTAAATGGGTTAATAATGGCAATCAGCGAGTTGATTTTACTGCTCATGATTTAAATGGTAACGGAAAGATTGATTATGTGGAGTGGACGGTGCCGCACCTTTCAGAGCAAAAATATAATATAATTTATATTTCAAAAGCGGAAAAACTCGATTCGGAAAAAAACTTCATTAAAGACGTTTATAACGAAGTGAGAGCGCAAGATAATAATTGGGAGAATTTTACTGGTGGCCAATACGTAAGGGTTACATTTGAACGCGTTTTGGACAGCACTAAAGACAACACCATCTACGCAAAACCGGCGGACATCGGGTCTCCGCCTGTTTCCGTTGAGGTTTATCCGGTTTATGAGGACGCAGATGGAAGTCAAGCCGAAGGCCCGCTTGTAGCCACTTTTGAAAACATAGATCACGAAGGTATTTATAGGGTTTTGTTGACAAATTTACAGACGCCGACAGATATTTTTGATTTGAAAATCATCGGAGATGTTGAAATAGATCTTATTATTGACCCGCCGATAGATCTTTATTGGGTGGGCGGAACAGGGAACTGGTCTGACGCCACAAACCACTGGGCAACCTCATCGGGCGGTTCGCCCGGGGCGGGGAATCTTCCAACTTCAGCTGACAATGTATTTTTTGATTCTCTTTCAGGTACAGGAACAGCTACTTTAGACGGCAACGTCTCCGTGGTAAATTTCGACCTCACTTCAGCCAACATAACCATAAGCGTCGGCGCGGCTAAGACTATCACAGCTTCCGGAACGCTGACCTTTAGCAACGGCCTGATTACGGGCGCGAGCAATGCGGTCACCATTACAGCCAATGCGATAAATATGAGCGGGGGATCAATAACTACTACAACATCCGGCGCCATAACGTTAAAATCCACCGCCTCGCCCGGTAGTTTTGCTCTCAATACCATCACTTCGGCCGGAACGATTGCCATAGGCAGCTTAACCGCCAATACAACGCCTTCTTCGGTAACCTTCAACGGCGTTGTCTCAAGCGGCGGCACTATAACGATATATTCAAACAGCGATGTAACCATGAGCGCTACTATTACATCAAATAGCGGCTCGAGCTACACCTATTTTTATCTTGATGCGGACAACGTCGGAAGCGCCGCTACGTTTACGGGTAACGGGTATCTGGTGACTGCGAGCGATACCCGTATCTACTTTCCAAGCAGCGCTACCACAGTCTTCACTCTTGCGGGCATAGTGGTCTCAAGCACGTTGTATGCCAGTGGCGTGGCCTCGACATCTTCACCTGCTTCGGTGAACATTACGGGTGCTGTTATTAGCAATACCAATACGATAAATTTTATGTCATTGGGCGGTATTACCCAGAATGCTGATATTACTGCGAACTCCGGTTCAAGCAGCGTATCTTTCTACATAGACAGGGCTGCTTCAGGATCAGCTACATTCACGCGCACCTCGGGCACGGTTACCGCTCTCAACGCTTATATCTATTGCAACTCCGGCAGTAGTACCGCGCTTACTGTGGCGGGGATATCCGTGTCAAGATCTTTGTGGATTGCCAATGGAGCGACTTACGCTCCAGCTTCATTAAATATCACGGGCCCCATAATTAGCGGTGGCACAACGAGCAACGCTTTTGTTATATATTCCAAAGGTGATATTACCCTAAACTCAACCGTTACAGCAAGCAGTCCAGCCGCTACAGGTGGTTTTTACCCTGACGCAGATAATGTTGGAGATTCTGCCACATTTACAGGCAACGGATATTTAGTTACGGCTAGTAGTTTTGGTATTTATCTTCAAACGGGTAATACGACCGCGCTTACTGTGGCGGGAGCAACCGCGTCGGGCGCTTTATACATCGGCTCCACCGTGAACAGCGCGCCGGCCTCATTAGATATTACCGGCAACATAACAAGTGGCGGCACTATATATACATATTCCAAGGGCGATATCACGTTAAATGCCACTGTAAATGCCAACAATGGATCAAGTATCGTTTATTTTTATCCGGACTATGATAACGCTGGAGGTTCGGCCACGTTCACGGGCAACGGATACGCGGCAACCGGGTCCCAAATATCCGTGTATTTTCCTTCAAGCTCCACTGCCGCGCTAACTTTAGCGGGAATAACAGCCACAGCCCCCAATTTATATATTGGGTCTGGCGCGTCAAACGCGCCACTATCAGTGGATATTACGGCTGCGGTAACAAATACCTCGGGCGCTGTTATCATAAACGCGTTAAGGGATATAAATCAGGGCGCTTCAATAAGCGCGAATTCAGGCTCAAGTTCAATTACTGTTTACCCGAACCGCTCCGCCGGAGCTTATCAGGCATATATAACCGGCGACTCCACGATTACCTGCACCACTTATACGGTAACTACCTACGCGCTTACAATCAATTCTGGTTTTACGCTTACATCTGCCTGTTCTACTATTGCTATCGGGAGCACATTTACTAATAACGGCACATATAAAATTAAGGGAAGTGAGACCACTACGACTCCCACTAATGCGAGCGGTTCAACTGTGCAATATTATGCAACTGCCAGTCCTACAACAATTAAAAATTGGACCTATGACAGCATAAGATTTTCCAGCGCGTCCGCGACAAGCTATAATATCCCAGCCGCGCTTGATATGAACGGCAGTTTGACAATTGATGCCAGTAATACTTTAATTGATACAAGCAATTATGCAATAAATATCGCCGGCAATTGGTCAAACTCCGGCGCGTTCACCGCCAATAGTGGCACGGTTACGTTTGATGGCACAACTCAAACCGTTTCCGGAACAACAACCTTTAATAATTTAACTATAGACAACGCCAACAGTCCGACAATAAGTTTTACTTCTGGGACAACGCAGACAATCAGCGGCAGTTTTACGGCAACGGGCGACGCGACCCACCAAATTACCATTGGGGCGACAACAACATCTGTCGCGACTTTATCTAAATCCTCTGGCACGGTGTCTGTTTCTTATTGCACAATATCTTATTCTACCGCGTCCGGGGGCGCCAAATGGGAGGCGCTTTTGGCAAACGGAAACATTAATAGCGGTAATAATAATGGATGGGTGTTTTCTATAACCGCGCCGGGTTTTACTGCAGGTCCAACAGACAGTAGTTCGTCAACGACGCCGACAAATGCCGGGGCAAACGTAACATTTACAGCCACGGCATCTGACCCGGAAACCAATAATTATTATTTGGCGGTCTGCAAAACAAATTCTATTACAGCCAACAACGAAGCCGCCCCAGATTGCGATAGCTCGCAAACATGGTGCGTTTCGAGTTCGACCGCAGACGATGCGGAGGCCTCTTGCTCGTATAGGACATCTGCTTCCAGCTCGGAATCTAATGACTGGTATGCTTTTGTTTGCGACCATAATTATTCCTCGCTTTGTTCGTCAGCTGACACAGGAGATTCTCCTTTTAAAGTAAACCATTCCCCGTCATTTTCATTGGCGGGGGTTTCAACAGATCCGATAGCCGTAGACGTCCAGCAAACATTTACTTCAACTTCGTCCGATTCGGATACCGATGGAAGCTCAGATGCTGTTGTGCTTTACGCTTGCAAAACAAACGATTTTACAGGGTCTGCCTGTGGTTCGGCGGGGGAATGGTGCCATTCCGCTTCGCCAGTTGCATCTGACGCTTCATGCAATTACACTATACAATCAGGAGATGGCGCCGGTACGACAAGGAATTATTTTAGCTACATAATAGATAGCCATAATTTTACATCAACCTCAAATCCGTTTTTTGGAACTTTTACTATATCTGGCTCAGGCTCTGCTTCCTCTGTTTATTTTGGCGGGAACCTTAAAATTCAAGGGAATTTTATATTTAGATAAACAAAACTGTGAACGAAAAAACCGCAGTCATAGGCCACGGCTTTTTTGTTTGTGTCGGGCTGTTGGGTCGCCACAAAAGTGGGCGGGAATCTGTCTGGGGTATAGGGATTTGTCCGGTCATTCGACCGGACACCCCGTCGGATGACGGGGTGAACCCCCTTACAGTCGGGGAAGGGAGAATCGAACTCCCACCGTGCGCACCCCATGCGCATATCCTGCCGTTGGACCATTCCCCGAGAATTACCTGCATTTAAATATCTTTTCTAAATACAGTATAATAGACTAATAGATTCTCGTAAAGTTGGCAAGTATGAAGAGGCAAACATGGGAGGGTCCGACCCTCCAATGTTTGCCTCAAAAAATATGTCGAGTAAAAGACCACAATTAGCTAATGATGAAATTTACCACCTCGTTCTGCGATCGGTCGGAGATACGAGGATTTTTAATAATGAAAACGATTACTACCGTGGCATTTTTTCTATATATGAGCTTAATAATTCAAATGTTGTGGATATTTGGTTAAGGAGACAACAGCGTAAGCGGGAAAAGTTATTGGAGGGTCCGACCCTCCAAAATATTCCACAAAGGGATTTATTAGTTGAGATCCTGGCGTTTTCTTTTATGCCAAACCATATTCATTTATTGGTAAGACAGGTAAAAAATAATGGCGTTAGCCAATTTATGCAAAAACTTGGCACGGGCTATGCGGTTTATTTTAATAAAAAATATAATCGCAAGGGGCATCTTTTCAACCGATTTAGAGCAGTGCACATTAAAAGTGAAGAACAGCTTAGAAATGTATTTGTATATATCCATACCAATCGGATTTCCATTATCGAACCTGGTTGGAAAGAAAAGGGGATTACAAACTATCGAAGAATCACCGAATTTTTGGAAAATGACAAATGGCACAGTTATCCGGATTATCTCGGAAAAAATAATTTTAATTCAGTTACGAGCAGGGAATTTCTATCAAAAATTTTGGGCGGGGTGGAGGGTTGTCAGCAAGCGGTAGATAATTGGGTCACATACAAAAATGAGTTTGCTGATTTTGATTTAATCGCTATAGAATAGAATAGATAAAAAATTGGAGGGTTGGACCCTCCAATTTTTTATTCGGTTTGAACCTACGGTTCTAAATTTTTGAGGTTCGTTTTATGCATTTGGCGCAGGCTAGAACTCTTTTGCCGGAAGGCAACCTAAGCCATTGAAGGTTTGGATATTTCCTTACTTTTGATGTTGGATTGTATTTACCTCTTAATTTAACAAGAGTTACACCCATTGCGGATTTTTTGCCACAAATTGTACAAATTTTCTCTGCCATAATAGTTGTGTTTTTTTATAATTTTTAAAACCCAGGTAGATTATTTTTCACACTGCCTGCACCCTTCCTTAGAAAAATATATAGAAGGCTGTACAAATTTTCTCTGCCATAATACTTTTGCTTCGCAAAAGAAACTCTAAATTCTAAACGTATTTTGGACAATTAGAATTTATTTAGGATTTAGGATTTCGTGCTTAGAATTTCAATAATTGAATATAACACTATCTTTGTTTTTTTTCAACCCCGTTAGAAATTTGCCGTTGTAAAATATTGTTTATTGATATATTCTTAGATAATATAATTTGTGGCGATAAAAGTTCGCGCGAACTTTTATCGCGATGTTCTTAATTGCAAATTTCTAACGGGGTCAATATGTGGTAATATAAAATAAATATTATGGAAGTTTTAATTACTATCTTTTTTCTGATAATCTTGCTGTTTTCCGTTATTATCCATGAGCTGGCGCATGGGAGCGTTGCCTATTCGTTGGGTGATCCGACAGCAAAGTATGCGGGGCGTCTTACTTTAAATCCCCTAAAACATTTAGACCCGTTTGGTTCTGTTATTCTCCCACTTCTCTTATTTCTAAGTGGAAGCCAGTTTTTAATTGGTTGGGCAAAGCCCGTGCCGATAAATCCATATAATTTTAAAGACCAGAAATGGGGACCCTTGAAGGTGGCGGTCTCCGGTCCTGCCTCTAATATTATTGTGGCGCTGATTTTTGGGTTGCTTATTCGGTTTATACCCTCATCATTATTTATTTCGGCTCCCGGATTATTTTTAATGTTTGCTTTTACTGTCTGGATAAATATGATTTTGGCGATTTTTAATCTTTTGCCCATTCCTCCTCTTGACGGCTCCTGGATTTTATTTAATTTTTTACCCTCAAAATACGAAAGAGTTAAAATGTTTCTGCAACAATATGGCCTTTTTATTTTAATAGCTCTTATTTTCTTCGGCGGACTTTCTAGATTGGGTGATTTTACTAGAACTATATTCTATTTTATTGCCGGAACGCCGTCTCCATTTTAACAAGATTTGGACAAAGGATTGACTCTTCACCCCTGCGAGGGTAATATTATTACAAGATAATATAAATTTATGCGTCCTAAAACACCCCGTCGGAGCGCCATGAAAGACATATACGGGGTGAAGAGTTGACTTTATTTTTTTTATTTGCTAACATAAGTCCTATTGAGCGCCAAGCGCTTTATTTTGTAGAAATAAAAACATAAAATAATAAAAACATAAAAACATAAAATTAATTGTCTATTTTTAGATTTTTAATTTTTTATATTTTTACTAGCAAGTGCCAACAATTCATCAATTGCTAAAAAAAGGCAGAAGGTCTGCTAAAAAAGTTAGAAAAACGGTTGCGTTGCATCGTGGTTTTAACGTATTAAAAAATAGGCCGTCTTATTATCCCTCTCCATTTAAAAGAGGGGTGTGCGTGAAAGTTTTTACGCAAACACCAAAAAAACCAAACTCCGCCTTAAGAAAAGTTGCCAGAGTAAAGCTGTCAAATGGGATGGAAGTTTCAGCGTATATTCCGGGAGAAGGCCATAACCTGCAGGAGCATTCGATTGTTTTGATAAGAGGTGGAAGGGTTAAGGACTTGCCAGGAGTAAGATATCATATTGTCAGAGGAGTTTTAGATACAGCAGGAGTTGAAAACAGAAAACAGGAGAGGTCAAAATACGGAACTAAAAAAGCAAAATAAATAATAGGCGATACCAATCTGCGAATACGCATACCAATTATACCAATACGGAAATTATTAGTATCATTGGCATGAAATTAGTATATTAGTATCGCATTCAGCGAAGCCATGAGGCGAGCGTATAAAAAACATAAAATATCTCCGGACATGGTTTACAATGATGTAGTTGTGTCTCAATTCATAAACAAAGTAATGAAGGGAGGCAAAAAGACAACCGCCCAAAAAATTGTTTATGATGCTTTTGATATAATAAAAGAAAAGACGAAGAAAGAACCACTAGAGGTTTTTTTATCTGCTATTGAAAACGCAGCTCCATTATTAGAGGTTAAGCCAAAAAGAATCGGAGGAGCTACTTATCAGGTACCTATGGAGGTTAGAGGAGAGAGAAAATTAGCTTTGGCCACAAAATGGATTTTAAACGCGGCTCGAGGTAAAAAAGGAAAGACAATGGCAGAAAGATTGAGCGAAGAATTGATAGCGGCTGCCAACAATGAAGGAAACGCGATGAAGAAAAAAGCCGATACCCACAGAATGGCAGAGGCCAACAAGGCTTTTGCTCATTTCGCAAGATCTCGTTAATTTAAAAATAACTCCGCTTTGTGGCGGGGTTTCTATTTTAAAATTTTAAAGTATAGTAAAGAAAATAAACGCGAAAGTGTTACTAACGTAAATTGGGCCACAAGGTATAAATCTTAATCGGCCCAATTTCCGAAGTGAATTTCTTCGCTCCGCTCATCAACTCATGGCACGACAAAATCCATTAGATAAATTAAGAAATATCGGAATTATAGCTCATATTGACGCAGGAAAAACAACTTTTTCCGAGCGACTTTTATTTTATACCGGAGTCTCCCATAAAATTGGAGAAGTGCACGAGGGAGAAACCGTTATGGATTGGATGGTTCAAGAAAGAGAAAGGGGAATAACAATAACTTCCGCCGCCACAACAATGTATTGGAGAGGGCACCAAATTAACCTTATTGATACCCCTGGGCACATCGATTTTACAGCCGAAGTGCAGAGATCGTTAAGGGTTTTGGATGGAGCAGTTGTTGTTTTTGACGGAGTTGCCGGAGTTGAACCACAATCAGAGACTGTGTGGAGGCAAGCGGACAAATACAATGTTCCGAGAATTTGTTTTATAAATAAATTAGACAGAATGGGGGCTTCATTTGAAAAAAGCTTTCAATCAATTTTAAATAAACTTACACCAAACGCAGTTGCAGTCAGTATCCCAATGGGATTGGAAGAAAAACTTTCCGGCGTGATTGATTTGATAAAAATGAAAGCCCTTTATTTTGAAGGCGACAAAGGTATTCAGGTCATTGAAAAGGATATTCCGGAAGAATGGAAAGCGGAAGCCGAAACTTGGCATAAAAAAATGATTGAAAGAGTTGCTGGCGAGGACAATACTTTAACTGAAAAGTTCTTGGAAGGAAAAGAAATCTCTGTTGAGGAAATAAAAGCGGTTTTGAGAAAATCAGTTTTAAATTACAAATTGATTCCTGTTTTTTGCGGATCCGCGCTTAAGAATAAAGGAGTTCAGCTAATTCTGGATGCCGTAGTGGAATATTTTCCATCTCCAATAGAAGTGCCTCCTCAAAAGGGAACCGACCCAAAAACAGGGGCTATAATCGAGAAAAAGGCGTCAGACGACGAGCCATTTGCGGCGCTGGTTTTTAAAATAGCAACAGATCCGTTTGTTGGAACTTTAACTTTCTTTAGAATTTATTCGGGCGTTTTGAATAAGGGAACATATGTTTTAAACGCAAATACGGGGGAGCAGGAAAGAATTGCTAGAATTTTAAGAATGCATGCTGACGAAAGGCAGGAATTGGACGTTTTATATGCAGGAGAAATTGGAGCAACGGTCGGGTTGAAGGCGACAAGCACAGGAAACACTTTGTGCGCTAAAGAGTCTCCGATAATTTTGGAAAAAATTGTGTTTCCAGAGCCCGTTATCGGAATTCGTGTTGAGCCTAAAACTAAGGCTGATCAAGAAAAGCTTATTATGTCTATTAGAAAGCTTACCGAGGAAGACCCGACATTCAGGATTAAGGAAGATGCGGAGACAGGAGATACGGTTATCTCTGGTATGGGAGAATTACATCTAGATATTATTGCTGATCGATTAAAGAGGGAATTTAAAGTAGAAGCAAATTACGGCAGGCCTCAGGTAGCCTATAAAGAAACAATAACTCAGGAGGCTGACGGGGAAGAAAAATATGTAAGACAATCTGGTGGAAAGGGACAGTATGGTCACGTGCTTTTGAGGGTTGCGCCGAAGGAAAGAGGAGCCGGATTTGAATTTGTTGATGAAATCAAGGGAGGTTCAATCCCTAAGGAATTTATTGCTCCGGTTGAAAAGGGTGTTAAAGAGGCTTTGGATAAGGGAATAGTCGCCGGTTATCCATTGGTTGATGTCGAGGTTACTCTATACGATGGAAGCTATCACGATGTTGATTCCTCGGAGTTTGCTTTCAAAATTGCGGGATCCATGGCTTTCCAAAAAGCCGCCAGAGCAGCGAAGCCGGTTATTTTAGAGCCGGTTATGAAAATGGAGGTTGTAACTCCGGAGGATTTCTTTGGACAGGTTATTTCTGATCTAAGCTCAAGGAGAGGACAGATTAAAGAAACATCAGAAAGGGTTGGTATGAAAGTTATAGATGCATTTGTCCCACTATCAGAAACATTTGGATACGCTACGTCTATCAGATCGCTTACCGAAGGCAGAGCGAGCTTTACAATGGAATTTAATAGCTACGAGCAGGTACCTTCAAATATAGCGCAGGAGATAGTGGACGGAAAAAGAAAGTGACAATAGCAATTGTCATCCCCGCGAAAGCGGGGATCCGGAATCTGGATTCCCAATCAAGTTGGGAATGACACGATAATGAAATTTGAAAATTCGCAAAAAAAATGCGCCGCATCCTGAAAAACGAAAGTTTTCAGAACTTGGCGCCTAGCGAAGAGCGGCACTGGTTATGTTATGACTGGGCGGTCATATTTATCCTCGAGATCCTCGGCCATCGGTTCGGGAATTTCCCGCTCCATTTCCGCGCGGAGCGTGGCCTTCCCAGAATGATCGGCAGGAAGGGTACTAAGATTTACAACCTTCCAGCCGTCCTTGATAAGGACGTTTATTCTGCCGAAGAACGCTTCTTCCTCACCTGTGTATTCATTGACCTTGCAACACTTTTTCACGGCGATTCTCCTTTGACTGGTTAGCGATAGTAAGAACAAAACGATTATAAAATATACAAAAAATAGATAAATAAGTCAAGGTGTTGTGGGGGAGTTGATAATTTGGTAGAATAAACATTGACTATTGTCAAAATATGTAATAGGATGACTGTACTGTTTAATTTTTATAAAATTAAATTAATATTAAGTAATTAAAAATAGAGATGGCTCCGCCATCTATATAATTTATCGCTCGGTTGGAATGAAAATAAATTTTCACTCCTCCCTCGCTCAAAATTATGGCAACAGAGAAATTTGAACGAAATAAGCCGCACGTTAACGTTGGAACCATCGGCCACGTGGACCATGGAAAAACAACATTATCGGCTGCAATTATGAAGGTGTCAGGATTGCGCGGTTTTAAGCACTCAGAGAAAAACGTTGACCAAATTGATGCTTCTCCTGAGGAAAAAGCCAGGGGTGTTACTATTTCTATTACTCACTTGGAATATGAAACAGCAAAAAGACACTATGCTTTAATTGATTGCCCTGGACACGCCGACTACATTAAAAACATGATTACGGGAGCTGCCCAAATGGACGGTGGTATTCTTTTAGTTTCAGCTCCGGATGGACCTATGCCACAAACAAAAGAACATATTCTTTTGGCAAGACAAGTTGGTTTGCCATCATTGATAGTATTCATGAACAAGTGCGATATGGTTGATGATCCTGAAATTTTAGACTTAGTTGAATCTGAAGTAAGAGAATTATTAAAGAAAAACGGTTATCCGGGAGACGAAACACCCATAATCAGAGGTTCAGCCACTAAGGCCCTTGAAGCAACATCTGTTGATGATGCCGGAGCCAAGCCAATTGTGGAATTATTGGATGCAATTGATAATTATATTCCCGAGCCGGTAAGAGAATTAGATAAGCCATTTTCTATGGCTATTGAGGACGTATTCTCGATTGAAGGAAGGGGAACAGTTGCTACAGGAAGAATTTCAAGAGGTGTTATTAAACAAAACGATGAAACTGAAATAGTTGGATTAAGGCCAACACAAAAGACGGTTGTAGTCTCCGTTGAAATGTTCCAGAAGAGCCTAGATCAGGGAAATGCGGGAGATAACGTTGGAATTTTGTTAAGAGGGTTAAAGAAAGAGGATGTGGAAAGAGGGCAATTGCTTTGCAAACCAGGATCTGTAACTCCTCACACAGAATTTGAGGCAGAAGTTTATATCTTGTCGAAAGATGAAGGCGGAAGGCACACGCCATTCTTTTCAGGATATAAGCCACAACTTTATATTGGAACAGCCGATGTTACTGGTGAAGTTACCTTAAAGGAGGGGACAGAAATGGTTATGCCCGGAGATACAGCCAACTTTACAGTTAAGCTTATCGTTCCGGTGGCATTAGAGGAAAAAGGTAAATTTGCTATCAGAGAAGGCGGAAAAACAGTCGGATCAGGAGTAGTAACAAAGATTATAAAGTAAAAATGTTTTACGATATAATTAATCACTCGGTCGAAATGAAAAAAACGATTTTCACTTCTTCCTCGTTCATAATTATAAAATAACCAATGCCTGCTACTAAAAAAACTACAACTACCGTCAAGAAGAAAGTGACTAAAGCCAAGAAAGAAGAGAGGGTTGTGTTGGATTCTCAGGATTCTAAGTTAAAGCTTCGTATAAAGCTTAGAGCTTATGATCATAAGATAATCGATAATTCTGTACGTCAGATAATTGATATAGCAAGCAGATATGGAGCAGAAGTTGTAGGTCCTGTTCCCCTGCCAACAGAGGTATTAAAGACATCTGTTCCTCGTTCGACCTTTATTCACAAGAATGCCTGGGAGCAGTTTGAGATGAGAGTACATAAGAGGATTATCGATATTTTAAATCCAAGCCAGGAAATTATTGAATCACTGAGAGATTTAAACCTTCCTTCTGGCGTGGATATAACTATAAAGATTTAGAGACAGTTGGGCGTTGACCCTTCACCAATTTCAAAATGTTCTTAGCATTATTGCGATAGAGAGCGAAGTGGCTCTGCCTGTCATTGATGGTATTACAGAAATCATTGCAAAAATTGGTGAAGGGTTGACATTACAAAAAAAATTTAGTAAGATACAATATTCTAAAAAATATTGTGTTAGCGCGATAGTTAACTTGTCGCCTCATCGGCGACTAACAACATTGCCGTGAAAATCGGGCAACCGCCCGTTTTTTCTTTAAGAAAGAAAAGAGGCTATTTAATCATGAAATACATAAGGCCAAAAAGTATCGCTACGCTATTTACTCTATGAAGTATATATTAGGAAATAAAATAGGAATGTCTCAATTGTTTGATGAAAAGGGCAAACTAACGCCTGTAACTTTGGTTTTGGCTGGTCCCTGCTATGTGCTTCAACGAAAGAACAAAGAGAAAGATGGATATTCAGCAATACAGTTCGGGTTTAAAAAGATAGAGAAAAAGGACAAGATAGGAAAATCTATGAAAGGAAAGGAGTATAAATTCATAAAAGAACGTCGTGCGAATGAAGAGGCAACCCCGAACGTAGGAGACGAAGTAAACGTATCGTCTTTCAATGAGGGTGATTCTGTCAAGGTTACTGGCATATCAAAAGGAAAGGGTTTCCAGGGCGCCGTAAAAAGGCACGGTTTTCATGGGAGAAACGCTACTCACGGCGTTAAGCACGAGGAAAGGACGATTGGTTCAACCGGTTGCAGATTTCCGCAACACGTAATAAAGGGAAGAAAAATGCCAGGTCATATGGGGGCTGAAAAAATTAGCGTTAAGAATTTGAAAATAATGAAGATTGATCCGCAGAATAATTTGCTGGTTATAAAAGGAGCGGTGCCTGGGCCAAACGGCGCATTGTTAGAAATTAAGGGATAATTAAAGGAGAGAGCCGAAAAAATAACAAGAAAGTTTATAAAATGAACCCCGTTAGAAGTAGAAACGGGGGAATAGAATAAATATATAGAAAAATAAAGAGGTTGCTGAAAATATATTATTATATAAAGCAAACTTCTAACGGGGTGAAAGTAGATGTATACAATCAGCAAGGGGAGGTTACCGGAAGCACAAATTTACCCAAGGGGATATTTGAGGTTGTTTTAAATTCTGATTTGGTTCATCAAATTGCTATTTCTTTGGCGGCTAATAAGCGTCAAAATTCTGCCCACACAAAAAACAGAAGCGAGGTAAGAGGTGGCGGTAAAAAGCCCTGGAAACAAAAAGGAACCGGCCGCGCAAGGCACGGATCAATCCGTTCTCCTCTATGGAAGGGCGGTGGAATTACCTTTGGTCCAAGAAACGAAAGAGTCTATAAGAAAGAAGTCCCTAAAAAAATGAAGAGGAAAGCGCTGTTCATGGTTTTATCCGAAAAAGCAAGAAACAAGGAATTAGTATTGCTGGACAAAATAGAACTCGAAAAAGGGAAAACAAAGGAAATGGCTTCTTCATTAAAAAAGTTACCTTGCAATAACCAGGCGACGCTAATTGCATTGCCAAATCATGATAGGAAGATTTTTATGGCATCTAGAAACATAAAGAAAACATTTATTGAAGACGCAAGAAACCTAAACATTTTAGATTTGCTAAATTATAAATATTTATTGCTTACAAAGGAAAGTATCAAGACAATTGAGGAGACATTTGCTAAATAAACAGTGAAAGGTGTTACTAACGTCCCCGCTTAGCGGGGCCGAAGTTCCACTCTTCGCTTCGCTCATCGTTCCATGGCACCCGTGCCAGACATTAAAGAAAATATATAAGATGGCACCCGTGCCAGACATTAAAGAAAATATATAAGATGGCACCCGTGCCAGACATTAAAGAAAATATATAAGATGGCATTATTAGACTTTTTAAAAAGAAAAAAGGAAATTGAGAAAGCACGACCCAAAGGGTACCCCGCGGACAAAAAGCCGGTGAAAGTTTCGGATGTAAAAAAAGAAGAAAAGACGCAGGAAAAAACAACAGAGAAACCGCAAGCCGTTGCAGGGAACACAAAAACTAAGAATGTTAGATTTTCCTACGATGCTATTAAAAATCCGCACATATCTGAAAAAGCAAGCTATCTGGCCGAAAAAGATCAATATACATTTAATGTTTCTCCAAGCTATAATAAAAACGAAATAAAGAACGCCGTCGAAGGAATTTATAATGTAAATGTTTTATCAGTAAATGTGATAAAAATCCCATCTAAGAGAAGAAGGCTTGGAAAGACAGAGGGTTTTAGAAAAGGATATAAAAAAGCAGTAGTAAAGATAAAGGAAGGACAGAAGATTGAAATATTGTAGCTAATCTTTTTTAAAACACAGCAATAATTATAAAGTGCCCGCAACCATCATCGAAAAAATATATATATAAGGTTGTAAAGATAAAAAACGGCCAAAAAATAGAGATATTATAAAATTTGAAATTTATAATTTGAAATCAATTCGAAAATTAAAATATTAAAATATTTAAAATTGATTAAAAATTTCAAATTAAAAATTAAAAATTCGCGATGAAGATATATAAACCAACAACACCATCGAGAAGAGGGATGACGGGGATTGATTTTTCCGAGCTTTCAAAGAAGAGGCCCGAAAAATGTCTTTTGAAATATGTTAAAAGGAGTGTTGGCAGGGGCAGTTCCGGTAGAATAACAGTTAGGCATAAAGGAGGCGGAGTAAAAAAGCTGTATAGAATGATCGAATTTTCACAGACAAGAATGGATTCTCCGGCAAAAGTAGTTGCTTTAGAGTACGATCCAAACAGAACAGCCTTTATTGCTTTAATCGAATACGGGGACGGTCTAAAGCAATATATTATAGCCCCCCATGGTTTAACGGTGGGACAGGAAATTATTTTCTCCGAGGCAGCACCGCTTATAATTGGGAACAGAATGAAACTAAAGAATGTCCCGGTTGGAACAACTGTTTACAATATTGAATTGGAGCCTGGAAGGGGAGGAAAAATCGTAAGATCTGCCGGTTCATCGGCACAAGTTTTGGCTTACGATGAAGATTACGTGAACTTAAAAATGCCATCAACTGAAATTAGAAAATTTAACCACGAGTGTTTTGCCTCGATAGGAACGGTTTCCAATCCGGAAAATAGATTTTACAGAGTTGGAAAGGCAGGAAAGTCAAGATTAAAAGGAAGGAGACCGCACGTTAGAGGTTCTGCTATGAACCCTGTGGACCATCCACATGGAGGAGGCGAGGGTAGACAGCCAATTGGTTTGAAACATCCAAAAACACCATGGGGTAAGCCGGCCCTGGGAGTAAAGACAAGAGGAAGGAAGAAGTGGTCAAGCAAATTAATCATTAGCCGAAGAAAGTCCCGATAATTTAAAATTTCAATTTTAAATTACCGAGGATCCTCGATGGCGAAGCCATCGGGAAAATAAGTAAACTGTAAATAAATTTTATCTATGTCAAGAAGCTTAAGAAAAGGCCCATATATTGACGAGAAACTGCTTGAAAAGGTTTTAAAATTAAGAAAAGACGAAAGAAAGATTATTAAAACCTGGGCAAGACATTCCACAATTTCTCCAGAAATGGTTGGCCATACATTTGGAGTGCATAACGGCAAAGAGTTTGTAGCAGTTCTTGTTTCGGAAGACATGGTGGGGCATAAACTGGGAGAATTTTCGCCAACAACGAAATTTATAAGGCATGGAGGAAAAATGCAGAAGGGAATAGAGGCGGAGGCCGAACAAAAAGAAGCTATAAAGGTAGAACAGGTTGCAAAGCCAACGGCAAAGAAATAGGTAATTAAAAATACATGGAAGTTAAAGTTAAATTAAACAACTTAAGGACAGCGCCAAGAAAAGTAAGGCAGGTAGCTGACTTGGTTAGGGGGAAGAAGGTAATGGAAGCCCAGTCTATACTTTTGTTTACAACGAATAAGCCGGCTAGATCCGTTCTAAACCTTTTAAATTCAGCCATAGCTTCAGCCAAAAACGATTTTCATCTGGACGAGTCAAATTTATTTGTTTCAAAAATTACAGTTGACGAGGGGGTTAAAATGAAAAGATGGCATCCCATGTCGCGCGGAAGGGCGTATCCTATTATTAAGAGATCTTCTCATATTGTGTTAACATTGGGCGAATTGAACCCAGCTTCGATAGCAAAGAAGATAGTTGATAAAAAATCAGAAAAAAATATGGAGGAAACGAAACAAAAAACAGAAAAACCCAAGAAAAAAACTACCGCAAAAAAAGAAAAAAAATAATCGAGCGGAAGCGAGATTACCCCGCCCTCTGTGCTAAATGAGTAAAATCAAAAGCCTAGAGGGCGGGGCGACATTATTCGCTTCGCTCATAAATATCGTGTCTCATAAAGTTCACCCAAAATCATTCAGAATAAGAGGAACAGAGGATTGGAATATCCGCGGGTTTTATGGTAAAAAAATGCCACAATATTTAGAGGAGGATTTTCTGATAAAAGATTTTTTGAGAAAAAAACTATCAGAAGCGTCTGTCGCCAATATCGAAATTGAGCATTCAGCGAATAAACTTATTGTAATCATTGAAACCGCAAGACCCGGTTTAATCATCGGCAGGGGAGGAGAGGGAGTGGATTCTCTCAGAAAAGAGGTTGAAGTAAAGATACAAAAGAAGTTGAAGAACAAAATTGCCAGAGAAATAAAGATAGAGATAAGGGAAATTAAAAATCCATGGATTTCAGTATCCCTAGTCGGCCAAATGGCAGCTCAACAGATAGAAAAACGTATGCCATTCAGGCAGGTTATGAAGAAATCAATTGAAAGAGTCATAACCAATAAAGAAGTAAAGGGCATAAGAATGGAAGTGGCTGGGCGCTTGAATGGAACAGAAATTGCCAGAAGGGAATGGTTAGGGCAGGGACAACTTCCAAGGAATACGATTAGAGCCGATATTGATTATTCCCACAATGAAGCGCAGTGTACTTATGGAAAGATAGGCATAAAGGTTTGGATATATAAAGGTGAAAAATTTGAGTAAAAATAAAAAATTTGTACTATGCCGATATTAATGCCAAAAAAGGTTAAACACAGAAAGTGGCACAAGGGAAGAGGGAGAAATCGTGGTGCCGTGGAGAGCAGAGCAACTGAAATTAATTTCGGCAGTTTTGGATTAAAATCTTTGGGAACGAAATGGATAACAGCAAGACAATTGGAGGCGTCCAGGCGTTATATTATGAGATACTTAAAGAAGGGTGGGAAGCTTTGGGTGCGCGTGTTTCCCGATAAGCCTGTTACTTTTAAGGGAGCTGAGGTTGGAATGGGAGGAGGAAAGGGGGCAGTTGATCACTATGTTTATCCTATTAAGCCTGGCAGAATAATTTTTGAGCTGGACGGGTTAAAGGAGGAGATTGCTAAAGAGGCTTTGGAAGGAGCTGGGGTCAAATTACCAATTAAGACAAAATTTATTAAAAAAGGAAGCATATAGAAATTTTTGAAAAAATTTATATAATTATGAAAGCATCAGAACTTCGCAAAAAAGATAAAAAAGAATTGGGAAAAACCGTTCAAGATTTAAGGAAAAAACTGAGTGACCTTAGGTTTAAGTTCACATCGGGGAAGTTAAAGAACGTAAAAGAGGCTGGCAACATAAAGAGAGAAATAGCCCAGATGTTGACTATTATTAAGGAAAATAACTACAACAATGTCTAAGAAAACATTACAAGGAATTGTGGTATCGGACAAAATGCAAAAAACAGTGGTTGTTCAGGTTGAAACAATAAAAGAACATCCAAAATACAAAAGACGATATAAAACCCACAAAAAATATAAGGCAAACGATCCGGCGCAGGAATATCATGCGGGAGACAGAGTTATAATAGAAGAAACAAGACCGATTTCAAAAGATAAAAATTGGGTAGTAGTCCGAAAAATTTAAAATTTGAAATTTAAAATTACTTATGATACAGACAAGATCAATGTTAAAAGTAGCAGACAATACCGGAGCAAAAATCATCCAGGTTATTAATGTGCCCGGCGGAACGCGCAAAAGATATGCTCAACTTGGAGACATTGTTGTGGCCGCAGTAAAAAAAGCTGACCCAAGAAAGCTAGTTAAAAAACATGAAAAAGTAAAGGCCGTGATAATAAGGCAAAGGAAGGAATTTAGACGCGCAGACGGATCCTATATAAGATTTGATGACAATGCAGCTGTTATTTTAGGGGACGGAAAAGAACCCAAGGGAACGAGAATTTTGGGGCCGACAGCAAAAGAGCTAAAGGAAAAAGGTTACGAGAAAATAGCGATGATGGCCTCCGATTTATTGTAATCTGCTAAAAGAAATCTATAAAAAAGATATGAAAATAATAAAGGGCGACAACGTTTTAATAACATCCGGCAAAGACAAGGGAAAAACAGGAAAGATACTTAGGGCTTTTCCAAAAGAAATGAAGATTTTGGTTGAAGGAGTCAACTTAAAAAAGAAACACGTAAGACCCAAAAAAGAAGGGGAAAAGGGACAGATCGTTGATATACCCGCTCCAGTTGATGTGTCGAATGTAAAAATAATCTGCCCAAAATGCGGAAAAGCAACGAGAATTGGATATAAGATAGAAAAGGACCAAAAGCTAAGAGTCTGTAGAAAGTGCGAAAGCGCCATATAAGCGAGCGCAAGCGAAGACTTACCCCGCCCTCTATGCTATAAGTGTTAAAAAAGGACACAAACATAGAGTCTAGAAGGCGGGGTGATTTCCTCGCTTTACTCATAAATCAGTTTATGGAAAAATTACAAGAAAAATATAAAAAAGAGGTTATTCCTGCTATGATGAAGAAGTTTGGATATAAAAATCCGATGGCTGTTCCCTCTATAAGAAAAGTGGTTTTAAACAGTTCCTTCGGCAAGGCGGTTGTCGGAAAGTCGGCGGGGGAAAGAGAAAAAATTCAGAATCTCATAATGCAGGATTTGTCCTTAATCGCGGGCCAGAAAACAAATTTAGTCCGGGCGAAGAAATCAATTGCTGGATTTAAACTTAGAGAAGGACTGGAAATCGCGACAGTAGTTACCTTAAGAAAAAAGAGAATGTGGGACTTTTTAGAGAGATTGATATATCTTTCTTTGCCAAGATCGAGAGACTTTAAGGGTCTAAATCCAAAATCAATTGATAAAAACGGCAATTTTTCATTAGGATTTAAGGAACATATTTCTTTCCCGGAGATTTTTACAGAAAAAGAAAAAACGATTTTTGGACTGGAAATAACAGTTGCAACAAATGCAAGAAACAAAGAAGAAGGGCTAGAATTATATAAGCTATTGGGATTCCCAATGAGAGAAGTCAAATAAAAATATGGCAAAAACATCACAAGAAGCAAAAGCAAAAAAGAAGCCAAAATTTCCTTCAAGAAAACAGAGAAGGTGTTTTAAATGTGGAAGAAGGCACGGTTTTATGAGGAAGTTTGGGCTTTGTAGAATTTGTTTCAGAGAATTGGCCAACAAGGGAGAAATACCTGGAATTAAAAAATCTAGCTGGTAGAATAGTAAAAACTGCCGATATAGAAAAACACATTTATTTTTAGAATTTTAAACTTTTAAAGTTATGACAGATCCTATTACAGACATGTTAAACCAAATAAAGAACGCTCAAGCTGTTGGAAAAACGGAGGTTTTGATTCCTTTGTCAAACATAAAAAACGAGATTTCATCGATTTTGACGAAAGAGGGGTTTGTCGGGGAGGTTAAGAAAACCACAAGAGGAAAAATAAAGATATTAAAAATATCTCTAAGATATGATAACGATGTGCCCGCGTTGGAAGGATTTAAGAGGATATCAAAGCCCGGACAAAGGATTTATCAGGGATCACCCGAAATAAGGAAAGTTCACGGAGGATACGGAATATCTATAATTTCAACATCAAAGGGAATTATGACCGGAAAGGATGCTAAAAGGGCAAAAATTGGGGGAGAGGTTATTTGCGAGGTGTGGTAGCTTTAATCTTAATATTGTATTAGTATACATTAATTATTCATATGTCACGCATAGGAAAAAAACCAATTGAAATTCCAGAGGGGGTAAAAGTTGAGCTTACTGAAAAGGAAGCGAAGGTTTTAGGCCCCAAGGGCGAATTAATACAAACAATACATCCGGAGATTAAAATTGAATCAAAGGATGGTATGATTTTCGTTTCTCCTAAAACTAAACTTTCTAAAAAGGGAAGAGGATTATGGGGATTATATAGGGCTCTTTTAGCTAATATGGTTGAAGGTGTAAGCAAGGGATTTGAAAAAAAACTTGAAATAGAGGGGGTTGGCTTTAGGGCAAGCGTTGAGGGCAATACCTTGGTTTTAAGTCTCGGTTTTACAAATCCTATTAAAATAGAGAAAATAGATGGTGTCGATTTCTTAGTCGAAAAAAACGTAATCACAGTTTCTGGCATAGATAAGGAAAGGGTTGGACACATGGCAGCTTTAATAAGAAAACAAAAGAAAGCAGAACCATATAAGGGTAAGGGAATTAAATATCAAGGAGAGGTAATTAGAAGAAAAGAGGGTAAAAAAGTAGTAGCATCTAAATAAGCGAGCCGTAGCGAAGACTTACCCCGCCCTCTATGCTGTAAGCGTAAAGAAGAACACGAACATAGAGCCTAGAGGGCGGGGTGAAGATTACTCGCTTCGTTCATAATCATCATATGCAATTAAAACAACAAAAAAGAATAAGACGGCACAAGAAAATAAGAAAGTCTATCTGTGGAACGCAAGACAGGCCAAGGCTTTTTGTTTATCGATCTAACCAGCATATTTATGCCCAGATTATTAATGATGAGAATGAAAAGATTTTGATGAGCGTAAGCGACAAAGATTTAAAATTGAAAAGCACAGTAAAAAAGTCAGATGCCGCGAGGGAGGTCGGAAAATTAATAGCCAAGAAGGCCATAGAGAATAAGATTGGCAGTATTGTTTTTGATAGAGGAGGAATTATCTTCCACGGAAGGATAAAGGCCTTGGCTGAAGGAGCAAGAGAGGGAGGTTTGCAGTTTTAATTTTTAATTTTAAATTTTTAATTTCAAATTAACGTATATGGCAGAAGAAACACAAAAAGAAACCCCAAAAGTTAACCCAAAACCAAACGACGGGTTTATACCAATACCTACGGGCGAGCAGCCTCAATCAAGACCGGGCGTTGATCGCGGACAACGATCGGGCGGTTTTAAACAGAGAAGGCCTGGGTTTAGAAGGGCTGGAGCCGGCAGAGATAGGCAAAAGGACGAATTTCAAACGAAATTATTAGATTTAGCTAGAGTTACCAGAGTAACTGGAGGAGGGAAAAGAATGAGCTTTCGAGCAACTGTGGTTGCGGGAGACAAGAAGGGAAAGGTTGGTATTGGGGTGGATAAGGGAAAAGATGTTTCTCAGGCCATAGAAAAGGCTACAAGGCGTGCTAAAAGAGACTTGGTTAGTATTATTATTGTTGATGGGACTATTCCTCACGAAGTTAGGGCCAAATACGGTCCAGCCGTTGTTTTGCTGAAGCCACAGAAAAAAGGGAGGGGATTGGTAGCCGGAGGAGCCGTAAGAACAATTTGTGATTTAGGCGGCATTAAAAACATCTCCTCAAAAATTCTTTCAGGTTCTAAAAATAAATTAAACAACGCTAGAGCCACAATGGAGGCGCTTAAAAAGTTAAAGTCACGAATATAGTTTATTATGCAAATACACGAATTAAAACCAAAACATAAAAACAAGGGCAAAATGAGGGTGGGAAGGGGAGGAAAAAAAGGAACCTATTCTGGAAGAGGAAATAAGGGGCAAAGCTCGAGAGCCGGCAGAAAAATGGTGCCAATTATCAGGGAGCTTATTAAAAGGTATCCAAAATTAAAAGGGTACAGAAGTAAATTTGCTGACGATTTTTCAGCCGTTGTTAATCTTGACGTTTTAGAAAAAACATCAAAAAGCGGAGAAACTATTAACCCGGAAAACTTGCTTAAAAAGGGGCTTATTAGTAGAATAAAAGGCAGAATACCGGAAGTTAAGATTCTCGGAACGGGAAAGCTTACCAAGGAATTAGTAGTAGAAAAGTGTAAGGCTTCAGCAATTGCTATAGAAGCTATTAAGAAAGCGGGAGGGACAATTAGATAACTTAGAAACCTAAATTAAAATTTAACAGATGTGGTACGACAAAATAAGATTTCTTTTTAAGAATAAAGAACTTAGGAACAAATTCCTTTTTGTCCTTTTTCTTTTTGTCGTTTTCCGAGTGGCAGCCAACATTCCTATTCCGGGAATTGGTGTTGAAAATTTAAGAAAATTTTTTGACCAAAACCAAGTTTTCGGTCTTTTGAACTTATTTACCGGCGGAGCCCTAAGTAACTTTTCTGTTGTTTTGCTTGGACTTGGACCATATATTACATCTACAATTATTCTTCAACTTTTGACGATGATTTTTCCCGCGCTGGAGAGAATTTATAAAGAAGAAGGAGAATCGGGAAGGCAGAAATTCAACCAATATTCCAGGCTTTTAGCTATCCCATTGGCCGCTTTCGAGGGATACGGCATGCTTACAATCTTTAGTAGACAAGGAATTATCACGGGATTAACTTTGCCGATAATGATTTCGGCTATTTTAACAATTATAGCCGGAGCCATGTTTTTAATGTGGATAGGAGAAATAATCTCCGAGCAAGGAATTGGAAACGGAATTTCTTTGCTTATTTTCGCCGGTATTGTTGCCAGCATTCCAATGAATATCTTCCAGACGTTTGCTACATTTGATCCGTCAAAGATTCCTTCGTATATAGCGTTTATTATACTTTCTGTAGTTATAGTCGCCGGAGTTGTTATGATAACAGAAGCTTACAGAAACATTCCGGTTTCTTATGCTAAAAGAGTGAGAGGAATGAAAATGTATGGAGGGGTATCAACTTATCTTCCTTTAAACGTTAATCCGGCCGGAGTTATTCCGATTATTTTCGCCTTATCAATACTTTTATTTCCCGGTATGATTGCCAACTATTTTGGCACTTATTCCGGAATAGTTGGAAGCATGGCATCGTCAGTCGGAGGATTTTTTAACAATCCTTGGGCACATGGAGTTATGTATTTTCTGTTGGTTATTCTTTTTACATTTTTTTACACCGCAGTTACATTCGATCCAAAAACAATAGCTGAAAATCTGCAAAAAATGGGTGGGTTTGTGCCGGGTGTACGGCCTGGAAAATCAACAGCTGACTTTATAAAACATATTCTAAATAGAGTGTTATTCACGGGAGCTATGTTTCTGGGCTTAATCGCCGTTTTACCGTCGGTTGTTGCTGGAGTTACGGGCGTAACCGGATTTGCCTTCCTAGTTGGGGGAACCTCTCTTTTGATCATCGTTAGCGTTGTATTAGACACAATGCGTCAAATAAACTCCCAGCTTCAAATGAGAGAATACGACACATTCTAAATTATAAATTTCAAACCGCCGCCCGCCTCCGCCGAAAGCTTCGGCGAGGCAAGAAAGGCGGTTTTTAGTTGAGTCTTGAAATATTCTGATGGTTTTGCTATTGTTTATTATGTTCTTACTATATCAGACCTACTTTAGGGAGAGCCTTTTATGCAAAAAGGAAAACTACGAGTGGAAATGATGATTGATTGTAGTGAATTCTTCAGTATGCCAAGACAGGCATGGGAGATGTTCGTCGAAGGTATAAGATCCGAAGGAGGAGATGTTATCAGCCTTTCTGACATCGGCTTCGAAGGTTTCGCCTTGATAGTTGAGGGGTCGCCCCTCAAGAAGAAATAGTTGCTGGTGAGTGGCATACCCGACTATTTATGAGCGCTAGACAATGGCGCTCTTTTTTTGAGCGACTTTTCGGGAAACAGCGGTAGTTATGTAAAATGGCTGTGTTTTTCGCTCGAGCGAAAAACAAGCATAATTCCGGAGAAAAATTATATAAAGTGAGCGGTCGGACATTTTATATGCAGTTGGTTTTGGTCTGTGCTCTTTTTTTTGGAATAAATATATGCTATACTTTTAAAATAATTATAATTCAAATTTATGGCAAAACAAGTTGTAATTTTATTCGGCGCGCCGGGAGCCGGAAAAGGAACTCAGGCGGAGTTTTTGGCCGATAAATTAGGACTTCATCACTTTGAATCGAGTAAGGTGTTGGAAGACTGTTTTAAAAAAGAGAAACCTGAAAAAATTTTTGAGGCTGATGGACAAAAATTCAAAGTGTCTGACGAAATAAAGCGATGGCAAACGGGGCTACTTAATAGTCCGCCTTTTGTTGTTTCCTTATTTGTAGAAAAAATAAGAGATTTAGCTACGGGAGGCGAATCGATTGTCTTCTCAGGGTCTCCTAGAACCGTTTATGAGGCAGAAAAGGAGATACCATTATTTATTGAACTTTTTGGCAAAGAAAATATAAAAGTTATCGTGCTTGAACTGAGTGCCGAAGCCTCAATTTTTAGGAATTCCCACAGAAGGATTTGCGAATTAATGCGGCATAACATAATTTTTTCTAAAGAAACAGAAAAGCTTACAAAGTGTCCCCTGGACGGCTCTGATTTGGTTGCAAGAAAAGGTCTGGACGACGTCGAAACAATTAAAAAAAGATTGGAGGTTTTCAAACGAGAAACTTTGCCGGTGATAGGAATTGCTGAAAAACTTGGATTAAAACCACAGAAAGTTAATGCAGACCAGGCGGTTGTCGGCGTGCATAAGGCGGTTTTAGAACAATTAAATAGAACCGATGATTAGCGTAAAAACTCCGGAAGAAATCAAAATAATAAAAGAAGGCGGGAATATTCTGGCAGAAGCCTTGAAGGAGTTAGAGAAAATGGCAAAGCCGGGAATTGCCACTATAGAATTAGACAGGGCCGCAGAGGCCTTTATTTTGTCTCGCGGAGCCAAGCCGGCATTTAAGGGTTATGAGGGATTTCCATATTCTTTATGCGCTTCGGTAAATGAAAATATTGTTCACGGATTTCCTTCAGATTATATTCTAAAAGACGGCGATATTATTGGTTTGGACCTGGGAGTTTTTTATAAAGGATTTAATACTGATATGGCGGTGACAGTTGCGGTTGGAAATGTTTCTTTTGAGGCAAAGAGATTAATTAATGTTGCGAAAAAATCTTTAAGATTGGGAATTAAAAAAGCAAAAATTGGAAATACAATCGGAGACATTGGGAACACTATCCAGAGATTTGTGGAAGACCAGGGATTTGGGATTGTAAGGGATTTGTGCGGGCATGGCATTGGCAAAAGCGTGCACGAAGACCCAAAAGTTCCAAATTTCGGTAAAAGGGGAGCGGGAGAAAAATTGGTTGAGGGAATGGTAATTTGCATTGAGCCAATGGTTTCGGTAGGGGATTATAATTTAAAAAAATCAGACGACGGTTATGGATATGCCACCAAAGACGATTCTTTGTCTGCTCATTTCGAGCACACAATCACTATCACAGAAAAAGGCCCGCGAATTTTAACCGAGTAAAAAGGCAGCTTCTCGGTTATTTTTTGTTGCGCGGCCAAGTAATTGACAAGTATAATCGGTATGTGCTATAATTATTATAGTTCTTGAACAATCCTCTGATAGCCAGATCTTGTGGATTTTGCTATCAGATGGCCAAAATATAGGAGGTGGGAAAATGGCGCGCCGAATGAGAATTTGTTGGGCTGCGTGCTGGGTCGTCGGGATTGCACTGATGGTCGCGGGTTTGTTCGACATCTTCGGCGCTGGTTTTGTGAACGCCGTGCCCGGAGTCGTTTCTTTGCTCGCGGGCATATGCTTTTATTATGCCAGTGAGCTAACCACAAAGCCCGGCGAGAAGAGCGCCAGGAAGTGGTAGTACGAACCTCAAAAAAATGTAGGGCGAAGATGCCCTAAGCAAAACAAGCCCCTACCAGGAGGGTATGGGCAGTCCCCGGTTAACGGAGTAATTTCTGTGCCGAGGATTTTTTTTGCATTTTTCTATCAATTTTTCTATCAATTTTTTATGCTAATTATTAGTACTGGTAGCGTTTTTGTCGTTCGCCAAATTTGCTACCAGTATAATTTGTAGTATAATTAAAATGATTAAAAATTAAAAAAATCTAATAGTAATGAGTAATCTGGTAATTGAACAAATATTATTGCATTTGTATGACTGCGTGGATTATGGTTTTAGCTATCGGGCCAAGAAAGGGCTTTGGATTTCGGAATATTTCGATCACTGGAAAAATGAGATTGACCCGAAGAAAGTGAAAGATGGAATCAGGGATTTAAATAAGCAAAAGTTCATAAAGAAGAAGGAAAAATACGATGGCTCGGTTTTGGTTTCGTTGACTGAAAAAGGAATGTTGCGGGCGCTCAATATTATTTTCAGGAGATTGGATAACAAAAAAGAAAAGTGGGATGGGAAGTGGATGATGTTTGCATTTGATATTCCCGAGGAATGCCGAAAGGGTAGAAACGCGCTGAGATATAGATTCAGGTCGGCGGGTTTTTTTGAATTTCAAAAAAGCTTGTTTGTTTATCCGTATAATTGCGAAAAAGAAGTTTCGGCCTTGGTGAAGTTGTTAAAACTGGAAAAGTATGTAAGATTCGTTTTGGCTGATTTTATTGATAACGAAGATCGCCTAAAATTTAGATTCAAACTCGGCTAAATTAAAATGGTAGCGTTTTTGTCGTTCGCCAAATTTGCTACCAGTATTTATCCAGAGTTCTTTTCGTCGGCAACTCTTTGTGATAATATAAATATATATAATTTTTAATTTATGAAGAATTTAATTGTTGCGAATTGGAAAATGAATCCCAATTCACAAAAAGAGGCTAAAGAAATTTTTAATGCAATAAGGGAGGGCGTTAGAGGGCTTAGCGCTGAAGTTGTCGTGTGTCCTCCGTTTGTTTACTTAGCAGGATTAAAAGGTTTAACTTTGGGAGCTCAAAATATATTTTATAGAGAAGGTGGAGCGCTTACTAGCGGGGTATCGGGGGCCATGTTAAAAGATTTGGGAGTTGAATATGCGACAATAGGACATTCGGAAAGTAGAAGATATTTAAAAGAGACAGACGAAATTGTAAATTTGAAAACAAAAGAAGCATTTAAATACGGGCTGAAGGTTATTTTTTGCGTTGGGGAAACAGTAGAGGAAAGAGACGCCGGGAAAAAGAACGAGGTTTTGGAAAGACAATTGAAAATCGGATTAGCCGGTATAGAAAATCTGGAAAATATAAATATCGCATATGAGCCGGTCTGGGCGATTGGAACGGGAAACAACTGTTCTATAGAAGAAACAAAAGAGTCTATTGATTTTATAAGAAAATTTGTGAAGCCGGCAACAAGAATACTGTACGGAGGGAGTGTGAAAAGTGAAAACTCGGGCGCTTACATAAAGGACGCCGGAGCAAACGGATTGCTGGTTGGAGGAGCATCACTTAATCCCGAAGAATTTATAAAAATTATAAAATCCATAGATTAATTTTTTAAAAAAGCTCAATTGACAGGTTGAGTCTTTTTTAGTATGTTGAGGCAATGAGTAGCGAGATATTAAACAACGGACATTTTTTCAGCCCGAGCAAAGGCAATTTAACTTTAGATCAGGTTATAAAGGAGATTTTTGGTTACATGCAGGAAGTTCCGGATGCGCAGTATGAGGTTGTTGTCGGCACGGATTCGCCATCGTCTGACAAGCCGTTTTTTCCAATTGCCATTGTTGTTTTAAGAATCGGAAACGGCGGCAGGTTTTTTCTTAAAAAAATGCATTACCCGGATTCATTTTTAAAAAAATTCAGCAATGTGCCAACTAGTTGGAAAATGCGCATTTTGCAGGAAGTTTATCTTTCATGCGAGCTGGCATTGTCCTTGCGCGAAACTTTGGAAAAAGCGAACTCATTTGGCTTGAAATACCAGTTTGAATATATTCACGCTGACGTAGGGGAGATCGGCAAAACAAAAGAAATGGTAAAAGAAGTTGTTGGTTTAATAAAAAGCACTGGTTTTGAGCCTCGCATAAAACCACAGTCGTTTGCGGCTACTGTTGTAGCCGACAGATATACGTAAATCGCCACAATAACCGACGAAAACTATTATCGGCGGTTATTTAATTTAAAAGTTATGCACATATTAAAATGTTGCGGGGGGGGGATTAGTAGTATAATAAATAATGATATAATAGAAGTATAAATAAAAAATATGCTTGAAGATAACGATATCGAAAAATTAAAAGAGGCTTTTACGGAGGTTTTTGTAACCAAGGACGAGTTTTTGACTGGGCAGGATGAAATTTTAACGAAATTGAACATTCTTTTGGACGAAAAAACAGTTGGAGACGACCAAAATAAAAGGCAGAAAAAAGTGCTGGAAATTCATAACGCCGCTTTAAAAAATAACAAAATTTTGTCTCAAGAACAAGCGTCAGAAATTGATGGATTGCGAGTGTTTTAATTTTTAAATAAATAAACCATGCCAATTAAGCTCGGAAGCAGAGAGAGAGAGAGAGAGAGAGAGTAAATTCGCTTCGCGAATTTTTAATTCATATTTTACAAAGATCGTCGTATTTTTAATCTGCGACGGTTTTTTGTTGCATAAAACTTGTAAAAAATAAAATAATTACAAATTCTTAAGCACAAAAGATATGTTCAAATCCAAAAGTAATTTTGACTCATTTAAGTCTATTCCCGTTTCCTATAAAATTTTAGGGGTGGTTTGCAGTGTAGCAGTCACTTTTTTTGGCGTTTATCTTTTCGTTCGGGCAGGAAATATTGACTCGCCGGCTCTCCCTTCAAACGATTCAGGAAGAATGTACACATTAGAGCAGATTTATCAAAAGCTTTATACCGGCACGGCCGCGACAAAGCAGTCCGGAGGATTTACCGAGCCAGGTTCAGCTCCGGGTTCAACTATGCATACGTTAGACAATATTTACAACGATTTTGGCACAGATGTTACGGCCACCTCGGGCACAACCGCGGCAGACGTGAGGTCGGGGAAAACATTTTTTGCCACATCTGGAACTACCCGAGGCGCAGACTGGGGACCTGTAGCTGGGACAATAGCAAACTGCGCCGCCGACAATGGCGGAACATGCTATGTAAGCAACGCGTCAAAAAGCGCCTTAGATACAAATCTTGTCGCGGGCAATATTAAGAGTGGCGCTACCATATTCGGCGTGGCGGGGACGATGTACCCCGGTTCTACGCTTTCTACCGGCCAAGTTACATCTTACGCAACAAACGATGACGGCACTTCCCAAAAAGGTTTGGCTCTTTCTTACACCGATAATAGCAATGGTACAGTAACAGATAATAATACGGGTTTAATGTGGGTAAAACAACCAGAGCTTATTATCCCCGGGGCTGCGCTGGCTGGCATATCAACAAACCAAATACAGGTAGCCAGAGGGGATTGGGCGACAAGCACCGCATATGCTTTAGGCGACCTTGTCAGAGACGCAACGGGAGCCAATGCAACGGCGATGAACATTACCAATGTAACAACAGCCAATCCTGCCGTTGTCACTGTTGATAACCTGCAAGGAGTTACCACCGGTCAGTCAGTTCTTATTAATAATATCACATGGAGTTCGGGGTCTGGCCTTAATGGCAATATTTACTACGTGCTTGTTAACGCGACAGCCAAAACATTAACACTTTATTCAAATGCCCTGCTTTCAACGGCAGTTAATAATACGGCAACATATGGAAGCGGAGGAACGGCAATTCAGACAAAATTTTATGTTTGCTCAACAGCCCATACTTCAGGAACTTTTACGGATGATATAGCTAATTGGCTGGAGACAGTGTGGACAGCCAGCGCGGCGAATCTTACTACCGCATCCACTATGGCCTGGCTTCCTGCCGGCGGAAGCGCAGATGCTATAAATAACTGCGAAAACTTAACTTATGCAGGATACACTGATTGGAGACTGCCGAACGTAAAAGAACTTTTTAATATAGTTATTGAAGCGCCGGACGCGATTACGGGCGTGAAGTCAGCCGGCGCGCCATATATTAACCAAATTAAATTTCCAAATACCGTTTCCAACTACTACTGGTCTTCTACTACCAGTCCCTCTAATACCACCAGCGCTTTCATCGTGTACTTTACCAATGGCTACGCGAGCAGCACCACTAAGACCAATGCCTACTACGTTCGTTGCGTCCGCGGGCAATAGATATAATAGATAATTTGGATTTTGTAATTTGCCGTCGGCTCTCCGAGCCGTGGCTCGGAGAGAAATAATTTTAGAAGAAATGATAAATAAAAGTCGAAATATTAAAAACTTACCCGGTTAAACTATCGCCAGATTCCTAAAAAGTTGACTTATGCAAAATTAGGCAGCCCTTAGGAGAGAGCGGATAAAAATCTATTGCGACTCCTGCCCCCTTATCGTTTTTATATTTACGTTTTATGTATACAAATTAAGAGCAGTAAGGGTATTAGCGGTCAAAAGATTTTTTCTTCGGAAAGGATCAAATCTTTGGTGAAGGAAAAAGCGCGGGAGTCAGGTACCGTTTCCAACAACTACTGGTCTTCTACTACCAATCCCAATAATACCACCAACGCTTTCAACGTGAACTTTAACAATGGCAACGCGAACAACAACACTAAGACCAATGCCAACTACGTTCGTTGCGTCCGCGGGAAGTCGATTTTTAGCCTGCCGCACAAGTTACGGCGCGATAATAAATATGTCCGAATACCAGCATCTACCCCTGTATCTTAAAACTTATCAGTTTATAAAGTTTCTATATGGAATGGTGGGAAATTTTCCAAAACAGCATAAATACACTTTAGGAAAAAATATTTTAGGACTAGGATGGGGGTGTTTGGACTTGACCATAGAAGCGAACGCTATGCCCAACGAGAAAAAATATCAAAAAATTTCTGAATTAAGCAATATGTTTGACAAATTAAAAATTAGAATACGGATGGCGCAAGAATTAAAATTAATTTCCGAAAAACAGTTTGCGCATATTTACACTTATTATGGGAAAGAAATGGGAGAGATGATCGGCGGATGGTTAAAATGGTCTAATGGGTGAAATATTCACTTTTAAAAAATTGTACCAGGCATATCTGGATTGCCGAAAGACAAAAAGAAAAACTATCAATGCATTAAAGTTTGAAAACTTTA
>Ga0209542_10000874_pt1 | contig 71643 bp, 71 predicted proteins | sample RifCSPhighO2_01_FD_184028 | JGI IMG/M metagenome (GOLD analysis project Ga0209542, IMG submission 184028) | Soil microbial communities from Rifle, Colorado - Rifle CSP2_plank highO2_0.1 (SPAdes) (version 2) | ecosystem: Environmental > Terrestrial > Deep subsurface > Rock core/Sediment ...
CATAATACTGACGCCTGTCTGGTTGTCGCCATTTAATATTGCCGATTCGACGGGCGATGGGCCACGATAAACAGGAAGTAGAGAAGGGTGGATATTAATAATACCTGGTGTAAATAGGTCGATAACTGATTGAGGAATAATTTTTCCGTAACTTACAAGTACGCCGACTGGAGATCCCAGTGCTTTGATTTTTTCAGTTATAGCAGTCAGCTTAATTGGTTGCCATACGTCTATGCTGTGTTGTTCTGCGTAGACTTTCACTTTAGGCGGCGTTAGTTTTTGTCCGCGACCTTGTCTACTATCGGGCTTTGTCACGACCGCAGAGATACTATACCCGCTCTGAACGAGCGCTTTGAGTGTTAAAAAACTAAAATCTTCGGTTCCGAAAAAGACAATCGGTTGCGCGGGATTAGTTTGTCCAAAGTTCGGTGCTTGTTGCAATATGCGTGTCATAATCTAGTGGTTGAAGCTCGCCTTTCTCGTCGAGAGTGTAAAATGCATCATGCGTATCATGAATATGATCAATAAAAACAATGCCATTCGTATGGTCGATTTCATGCTGAATAACGCGCGCTAAGAACCCTTCGGCTTTGAACCGAACTTCCTGCCCGTCTAGCGACAGCGCTTTGACTCGTATTTTGTCATGTCGAGGGACTTTGCCATAGATTCCCCCGACGCTTAGGCAGCCTTCGTAGTCGGCGATGATTTTACCTTCATATTTAACAACTTCAGGGTTAATGAATGTTGTAAAATCACGTACGTTCTTGTCGTCGAAGTCGCTTCTGACGATAATAACGCGGTCGAGTTTGTCGATTTGTACTGCAGCGAGTGCAGCACTAATTTCGTGTGGTCGACTATCTTCCCAGTCGAGAGCTGCACTTACCATATCGTCAACGAGCGCCTGAGTCGCTTGAGTGACTACGTGCACTCTCTTTGATTTTTCACGCAAATGTTCGTTTGGTAGTCTAATTATATCTTCTTTTTTCATAGATTAATACAAGTATAACAGATTGGGGGCGGTTCGTCTGGCTATAGTAATGAAAGCGGATCAAGCTCGGCGTGCCAATGAGTCGACGGAATATGTTTGAGGAGCCCAGCAAGATCACTACGTTTCGGCGATTTTATAAGTAACTGCCATCGGTAGGTTTCATGCTGCCGTTCGTAAAATGCAGGAGTTGGACCAAGAATATCTATATCTTTAGGAGCGACTGCTCGAAGATTCCGAGCGACGGCTTGCGCATTGCGCACCGCCGCTGCCTCGGTCTTGTAAACGCATGTTAATTGGAGTAAAAATGTGTGCGGAGGAAACTTTGCACGTTTACGTTCAGCGAGCGTTGTTTCATAAAAATGTTCATAATCTTGTGCAATGCCGTCGACAACGGCGGGGTGATTGGGCTGATATGATTGAATAATAACTGATGTCGGATGCTCTGTGCGTCCTACTCGTCCAACGACCTGTGCAAGTAGCTGAAACGTTCGTTCTGAAGCTCCGTAGTCGGGCAGACTTAAACCTGCATCCGCCTGGATAACACCGACCATTCGAAGGTGGGGTAAGTCAAGTCCCTTGGCGACGACTTGAGTGCCAATCATAAGTTCAATTGAACCATCGTATAGTTCTTTGTATCGTTTATCAACTGAGTTTTCTTTGGTCGCGTCTGCGTCAAACCGTACAATTTTTTTATCAGGAAAAAATTTGCGCAGTTCTGACTCTATCAGCTTTGTGCCGATTCCTTTATGAATAATGTCTGCATTGTGGCATTCTGGACAGCTTGTCGGAACTCGCTCAGTACTGCCGCAGATATGGCATTGCAGATGATGACGGTCTGCATGAAGTGTAAAAGGAACGAAACATCGAGGGCATGTCGATGTCCAACCACAGTTGTCGCAAAGCGTCGTACTAGCGCTGCCGCGTCGGTTATGAAAAATGAGCGCCTGATTGCCTGTTGCGAATGTTCTCTCTAATTCATCCAGTAGCGTATTTGATAAGAACCGATGTTTCTTAAAGCTTTGTTTCTTTGTAAGATCAACAACGGTAATGGTTGGCATAATCGCGCCCAGCTTGGCACGCGTATTCATTTGAATAATGGGTCGGTCGGATTGTTTTGCTAAATAGTACTCACTGATTAAAGGTGTTGCACTGCCCATCACGACCTTGGCTCTATGATAACGGGCGAGTATGCTTGCGGCGCGCAAGGTGGAATAACGTGGCGCCTGTTCTTGTTTAAAACTTGGCTCATGAGACTCATCGATAACAATCAATCCAATATGAATGAGTGGCATAAAAAGTGCAGAGCGTGGTCCAACAACAATCCGAGGTATTGTACTATGCAGCGCCTCTAACCACGCATGGTGTCGCTCTGCTTCCGTTTGACGAGAGTGTGTCAGAATAATATTTTCGAAGTGATGAGAGAACTCATCAACTAGCTGGGACGTGAGAGCAATTTCCGGAACGAGCACTATGACGGACTTACCGTTGGCCACAGCCCGCTCGGCGAGTTCAATATAAAGACGTGTTTTACCTGATCCTGTCACGCCATGAACAAGGGCACTTCCGGGGTTCATTGCGGTAATTACTTCCAGCGCATTACGTTGATCGTCTGTGAGCACATATTGTGTTCGGTCGCGTAATCGCACTGCATCGATGTTAATACGCGGGCGTCTTTTTTTCGTGATCCCTCGAGGCAAGACTGTTTGAAAAACGGTGGCTAGGGGAGTGGCATAGTAATCTCTCATCCATAATGCTAGCTGTAGTAATGGCTGAGGGAGAGAGGCGTCACCTATGGTGGCTATGATTGACTTTGTTTTATATGAGGGTTGAGCTACTCTTTTAACCACAACACCTACTTGTTCTTTACTCCCAAGCTCTACTGTAACGATCTGGCCGATAGATAGTCGTCGACTGCTGGAGTACGTAAAGGAGTCACTGCCGGCGCGGACAATGCGATTTGGCGCAACCTCGTAATATTCCATACAGTCCATTATACTTGCTTTATATGATGTATTTTCAAAGTCGCGCTCAGGCGGGTCAACTTCTATCGGGTCAACTGCTTGATAAGTATCGTTACGAAAACTGTGCTGTCGTCGCATTGAGCGACGGCGCAGTCCAGGTTGGTGAGCAAATAGCAGCCAGTTTGCACTGTATATTGACGATGTTGATAATTGAAGGAATTGAAGTGCCTGGCGAAAGCACTTCATTTGGGTCGATGTCTCAGTCTGGAAATTTTACCTATAATTCACAGATGTCCGCTGGTCAGGCCGAGGAATATGCGACGGAGTTTCATGGCTATCTGGAGGAGCAGAAGCGTGAAGCTTTCGGTAGGATAAACAGATTACTAGGTGATGGCGGTATGATTGATCATGATATGCTGCGTGATCATACAGTTATACTCGTAGCGGACGGGCTCGATAGTATCTCGATCCTTGATGTTGCACTAGACTTTTTGAAACCAATTCGGGTCCAACGCCTTGTCGTTGCCGCGCCCGTTGCTGATGTTGCTGTCGTCGATAAGTTACATATGTACGCAGACGAATTACACATTCTTGATGTAAAAGCTAACTTTTTAGGAACTAATCACTATTACCAGGTGAATGATGTGCCTACTCACGAGGTTACGGTTGCAAAAATAAATCAGATTGTATTGAATTGGCGCTAAGTCGCTTGTGAAATGTTGTAAGAAAGTGTAAGATAGAGAGTAACGATAGCGACAGGAATGTGATTAAGGGAGTATATGTTAGACGTTTTTATTACCTCAAGGGTGCGACGAAAAATTGTGGTGGTGTATGCCAAATATCCTGATTTTCGTACGCACGTTCGAGGACTTGCCAAACTTATCAAAGAAGACCCGGGAAATATTCAGCGAGAACTGAAGAGGTTGGAAAAAGTAGGATTTTTACAAAGCGAAAAACAAGGTAATACTAAAATTTACTCAACAAACAAGCAATTTGTCATCTTTAAAGAGCTCCAGAGTATCGTCATTAAATCACAGCAGCAATCTGGTCGTCCTAAGCGAACTTCAACTGACGTTCAGCCTTCATAATGACGCTGTTCGAACAACTGCTCACCGCGCGCGGACTGTCTGGTCACGCGCGCGATGCGTTTTTAAACCCTAGTTACGATGCAAAACATGATCCGTTCTTACTCCCGGATATGATGAAAGCCGTCAACAGGCTCGTTCAAGCTCGCAATAATCAAGAAAAAATAACCATTTACGGTGATTACGATATTGATGGACTCACGGCAACAACAGTATTACTGGATGCGTTTGATAGCTTTGGGTTTGATAACGTGGATGCATTTATTCCTAATAGATTCGTTGAAGGATATGGACTAACTGTCGATGCAGTTGAGAGGATTGCTGCGACCGGCGCTCAATTAATCGTGACTGTTGATTGTGGTAGCCTGAGCGAAAAAGAAATTATTCGTGCGAGCGAACTGGGTGTTGATGTAATAGTGACGGACCATCATAATGTCGCTCCAGTCCAACCACCTGCGATTGCTGTGATTAACCCAAAACGCTTGCTACAAGAGTATCCAGATGAATATCAAAACTATTTGTTAAAATCTAGCTCGGCGATGACCGGAAAGGTATATCCGTTCTTGGATCTCGCGGGAGTTGGCGTTGCTTTCAAATTGATCCAAGCTTTACAGACAAGGCTGGATGGACTAGAGCCTGGTCATGAAAAGTGGCTATTGGATTTAGTCGCACTGGGGACGGTGTGCGACATCGTGACGCTGGTGGACGAAAACAGAGCAAATGTATTCTGGGGTTTAAAGGTTTTGGCGCAGGCAAAGCGCCCAGGTTTGCGTGCGCTAATGGCAGTTGCGGGCGTTGAACCACACATGGTGAATTCGCGGCATTTAGGGTTTGGGTTGGGGCCACGTATGAATGCGGCCGGTCGATTAGAAACAGCGCAGTTTTCGCTAGATATGTTGCGGGCAAAAGAGCCAATGCAGGCACTAGAAGCTGCGCAAAAACTAGACGCGATGAATGTTGTCAGGCGAGCTGATCAGGATAAAATATTTAAAGAGGCGATTATTCAGGCCGAGGAATACAAAAACGATACAGTGTTAGTTGTCAGTAGTCCAGGCTGGAGCCATGGGATTATTGGCATTGTTGCTGCGAAATTATTAGAAAAATATAAAAAGCCAACGTATGTCCTGGAAGAAATGGGTGACGAGTCAAAAGGTTCGGCGCGAAGTTACGGTGATTTCAGTGTGGCGGACGCCATCCGCGCATCTGACGACATCATTATCAAGGGTGGTGGTCACAAATTCGCCGCTGGTGTGACCATGGCGACGACGGATATTCCAGCTTTTCGACAACGAGTGAATGAATTTTATGAACAGCAGAAATTCGTCAATCAGCAGAACTTACTACTCCCGAAAGCCGACGCGACCGTGTCGATGTTGTCGCATATTAATGAATCGTTTATTGTGCAATTGGCGCAATTAGAGCCGTTTGGCAGCGGTAATCCTGAACCTATACTCCGCGCCGAGAAACTATTGGTTATCAATCGACGGAAAATGGGTGCCGAATCCCAACATGTCAAACTTGAACTGCGGGATGAGTCCGGCAGTACCATGCAGTTCCTGGCATTTAACGCACCGAATCATTTCTTTTTAGAACCAGGCGAACATGCCGCTATATGGTTTCAGCCGACGGTCAACGAATGGCAAGGACGACGCAGTATTGAAGGGCGATTACTCCATCTTGAATTGCTTTAGTGGTGTATGGATGCCAATAGGTAGGCTGTGATGATTCTCTGATGAAGACAGTTGCACAACTGCTACGTCTCTGTTACAATAGTTGACGATATGGTACAAGTAACACGTAAAGATCAGAAGGAAGCAAACGAGAATATTATTCGTCGTTTCAACCGCAAAGTTTTGCAAAGTGGCGTACTTGCAGAAGCAAAAGCTTCGATGCGATTCGCGAAGCCACTCAGTAAGACTGAGCGTCGTGCTAAGGCGATCATCCGTAAGGAACGCAAAGCAGACAAACTAGCAAAAGCACGTTTGGGGCTCCGCTAGGAATGGCTCTGAAAGAGCAAATTCAAAACGATATGAAAGCCGCCCTTCTTGGCGGCGATCGTTTTGTAGGGGATACGTTACGTAACCTAAAAGCAGCTATCTTGAACGAAGAAGTCGCACAAAACAAGCGTGACACCGGAATCAGTGATCCTGAGATTGAAGTAATTATTGCGCGTGAAGTAAAGAAACGTAACGAAAGTATCGTGCTGTATGAACAGAATGGCCGACCTGAACTTGCTGAAGAAGAGCGTAAAGAAGCCGCAGTACTTGCAACCTACTTACCGCAACAGTTAAGTGAAGATCAGATTCGCGAACTAGCAAAAACAGTTATCGAAGCAATGGAAAACGTCGGGCCTAGTGTAATGGGACAGGTCATTGGTGGTGTTAAAGCCAAAGCGGGTACATCGGCAGATGGTGCGACGGTTGCGCGTATCGTTAAAGAACTATTGAATTCATAATCTAAATACAAAAAGAGGAGCGGATAGTGATTGTATTTTTCGGACCGGCAGGTGCTGGTAAAAGCGTCCAAGGGCAAATGTTAGCTGCACGCAACGGCTGGCGTTGGTTGAGTGCAGGGCAGCTACTTCGTGATACTCATGATATTGAACTCATCAAAGAAATGCAGACCGGAAAATTAGTCAACCCAGAAAAAGTAAACGAACTAATGGGTGAAGCTATTAAACGATCTAAAAACATTGACCGGGTTATTCTTGATGGATTTCCTCGGCAATTAAACCAAGCAAAATGGCTTGTTGAAAGTCAGTCACATCATGGACGTGATATTAAGTTAGTTGTTGTCCTAGAGGTGCCAAAAAGCGAACTACTCAAACGCCTTGAGGTTCGTGGCAGGGCTGATGACGTGCCTGATGCAATCGACGAACGCCTCAAGATCTATCGGACGGAAATGTATCCTATACTAAGCTTTCTGACTGAGCAGAATGTCAATATTGTCCATATTGATGGTGTTGGGTCTGTCGGGCAAGTCCACGATCGTATCATGGAAGAACTAGAAGCGCATAACCTCGCACAATCACTATGAGTCAGCCAGAAAAAACGACAACTCAAATCCAAGCAATGCGAGAAGGCGGTAGAATCCTTGCAACTATTTTCGATGGTATAAAAAAACGTGTAAAAGTTGGTATGACCGAACTTGAAGTTGACCTGTGGGTTGAAAAAGAAATTAAACGGTTGGGAGCAACGCCAACCTATAAAGAACCGGTGCCCGATTTTCCAAATGTTATTTGTATCAGTACTAATGAGGAGATTGTGCACAGTATCCCAACTGACTACACATTTGAAGCAGGTGATATTGTCAGTTTCGACCTCGTTATTTCCTATAAGGGGATGAAGACTGATAGTGCATTCACGATGATTGTCGGTGAAAAACCAAGTGGCGCAAAGAAGCATCTTGTTAATTTAACAGAGCGAAGTTTATATGCTGGAATTGATGCTATCAAAGGACGAGGCACATACACTGGTGATATTGGAGCGGCGATCGAAAAAGTATTATCTGATGGGAAGTTAGGCATTATCCGCGATCTTGTTGGTCATGGGATTGGTCCTGAAATGCACATGGAGCCCGATGTTCCTAACTATGGGCGAAAGGGCAGTGGAGTGCTACTTCGGCCAGGGGACACAATTGCCATAGAGCCTATGGCAACGTTGGGTGGGGAGAAGATTCTGACCGATAAAAACGACGGCTGGACAATATATACCAAAGACAAAAGTTTGGCTGCGCATTTTGAGCATACAGTTCTTATCACCGAAGACGGTGCAGAAATTCTTACACAGCTATAAGCTGCCGCACGCGCCTGCTGATCGCTTCGGATGGTTCAATAATGACTGCCCGGTTATCGGCAATTTCAGCGATCAGTTCTTTTATCCAATGATAATGTGTGCAGCCAAGGACGATGACGTCAGCGCCGCGGTCGCAAAGAGAACGAATAGTTGATTCGATGTGAGCTCTATTTATTTGATTGTTTTCTATCAGGTACGCCCACTGACTGCAATCCGGCTCGATAATATCAAGGTGCTGCCCATAGGTTTGAACTAGTTTCGCGTAACGACGACTAGAAAGCGTGGCAGGAGTCGCGCAAACACCAATGGTATTTGACTTTGTTAAGTGCGATGCGGTTTTGATCATTGGTTCAATACCTATAAATTTTTGCGACGGGTATTGATTTCGTAGCTGATCAATCGTGACAGCAGTTGCCGTATTGCACGCAAGTATTATAACGTCGTATGTTCCATCTAGAAATGGCTGAATAGCTGTGTGGGTGAGCAAAAATACTTGACTGTCGCTCTTGTCACCGTAGGGGACATTTTTATGATCGTTGATTGAATCAATCTGTGCGGAAGGAAATGACCGCGTCAATGCTAGTGCGATTGATGCGCCGCCAACCCCGCTGTCGAATACTCCGAGTTTCATGGCTATCTTTCGATGATGACGCCACAGCTTTGGATTGGTTTGCCGGTTGCTGCAAATCCATCCCATCCCATGTCATCTGGGTTAGTGGTGTCTAGTTTGACTTCGAATTCGTCGCATACGTCTTGAGTTTTGCCAATGAGGATGGCGGTAATAACGATTCGATTAGAGTGAACCTGTACGTATGGTCCGATTGTTGGAACTGATGTATCGTCGTGACTATCATTTGCGATTGCGACTTTCCCGGCTTTCTGCAGCTCATCCATGAGTGGTTTACTGGATGTTTCATTTGGAGTAAGTGACGTATTTGTGGGACTGGTTGGTTGTTGCCAGTCACGACACGTTCGTAGCGACGGGCTAGAGGGGGACTGCGGGAACCCAGTCCCAAGGCAATACGTTCCCGGAGAAACATTTGGCCATCCATCACCATTTGGATTAATTTTGGCTAGTTTGTATGAGTGAAAGAGGTTTGCGTATTGCTTTACCTCTGTAGCTCGAACAGTATTTTTTGCCCTTGTTTGGACATTATTGTATCCAAGAATAATGATCGCTGCAAGAATTCCGATCACCACGATGATAACGAGCAGCTCAATGAGGGTGAATCCGCGGTTGGCGCGACGATTAAGACGTGTGTGTGAATAATTCATATGTTGTTAGTATAAGCATTTTAGAAGCAATTAACAAACTATTTTTAGGCGGTCGGTCTATTCAAATGATGACATAAGCGATATACTGAAACGTATGCAAGATTCTTCCCGCTATGCCGTCGGTATTGATATCGGTACGACCACTGTTCGATGTGTCGTTGGTCATATAGATGCGACAACAGGGACGCCAACAATTGTTGGCATAGGATCAGTCTCCAATACGGGCATGCGCAAAGGCGCGATTGCAAATTTAACAGGTCCTGCCCGCGCGATTGATGACGCACTTGGCGAGGCGGAGCGAATGAGTGGCTATCAGGTCGACGTAGCGACGCTGACTATTAATGGTTCTCATATACTCAGCTCCAAAGCAGATGGTATGATTGCGGTCGGTGCGGCTGATCATGAAATTACTGATGATGATATTGCTCGATTGGAAGAGGTAGCGACAGTAGGAAAAGTCCCAGCAAATCGCGAAATACTTGAGGTTGTCCCCCATAGCTATAGGCTTGATGGACAAGACAATATCAAGGATCCAATCGGTATGACTGGTACTCGCCTAGAGATTAGAGCTAATGTTGTCTCGGCATTAGCCCCTCACGTCACGAATCTACAGCGCACTGCGGAGCTCGCAAAAGTAATACCTCGTGCAATCGTTCCCTCTGTTGTTGCGGCGGCTAGAGCTGTGCTTACTGAACAGCAGCTTGAGAATGGTGTTGCCGTTATCGATCTTGGTGGTGCAACTACAAGTATCGCGGTATTTGAAGAAGGAGATTTGCAATTCGTGTCTGTTCTATCTGTGGGCGGAGCAAATATCACCAATGATCTTGCCATTGGGCTCAAGACAGATCCAGAAATCGCAGAACTGGTTAAACTGCAGCATGGATCGGCAGTCGTTCGCGGAAATAACGATACTGTAGGTGTTAAGGTGAATAAGGACATTCATGAATTTGCAGTATCAGACATCGATGATGTTGTTGATGCGCGACTTGAAGAAATTTTTGAGGCAATTCAAAAAGAGTTAAAGCGTGCTGGATACGCAGGCAAGTTGCCAAGTGGTGTTGTATTGGTTGGTGGATCTGCCAATTTAAAAAAGATTACCGATTATGCCAAAGAATCTCTAGGTCTTGCAGTGCGGCTAGGCTCGGCGAAAGGATATGGCGGCGTTGGTGAGCATCTCGATGAACCGCAATTCGCGGCGGCTGTTGGACTAATGTTAGCCGACTCAGAGGCTGCGCCAACAACCAAGCAATCACGGGGGTCGGGCAAGAGTGCACATGCCGGTAAAGCAGTAAAGCGGGCGGGCGGATTCTTGTCAGGAATTATCGGACGCTTTAAAGCGTAATTGAATACATACAATAGTGGTATACTAGAAAAGAATATATAGAGGGACGGGAGAGCGAGTTCATGCCGGAAGTTACACCAAGTGAAATACAGACATTTGCAAGTATAAAAGTCGTTGGCGTTGGTGGCGCTGGCGGAAGTGCTGTCAATCGAATGAAGGACGCCGGGCTATCCGGTGTACAGTTCATTGCAATGAACACTGATGCTCAGGCACTTCATAACAGCAAAGCAGATATTAAACTACACCTTGGTCATAATACGACCGGTGGACTTGGCGCAGGCGCCGATCCGTCGACCGGCGAAGCGGCTGCTAATGAGTCGCGTGCAGAAATTCAACAAGCACTTGAGGGCGCTGACATGGTATTTGTGACTATTGGTGCCGGTGGTGGTACTGGGTCTGGTGCTGGTCATATCGTTGCCGAAGTCGCACGTGAAATGGGCATCCTAGTAGTTGGCGTAGCAACGAAACCGTTTAGTTTTGAGGGAGAAAAACGTCGTACGAATGCTGATTGGGCTATTAACCAGCTTGGTCGCCAAGTCGACACGTTAATCACTATTCCGAACGATCGATTACTTCAGACAATCGATCGACGAACGCCACTTCTTGAGACATTTAAAATTGCCGATGACGTCCTACGTCAAGGCGTGCAGGGTATCTCTGAGCTAATCACTGAACATGGGTTAATTAATCTCGACTTTGCTGATGTGAAGGCCATTATGAGTAATGCCGGAAGTGCATTAATGGGCATTGGACGTGCGAGTGGCGATGATCGCGCCGCACAGGCTGCACAACAGGCGATTGAATCTCCACTGATCGAAGTATCGATTGATGGCGCCAAGGGTGTCTTGTTCAATGTCACCGGTGGCTATGACATGAGCATGAGTGAAATTCAAGAAGCTGCTGAAATTATCACCAGTGCCGTGTCTCCAGATGCGAATATTATTTTTGGTGCAACACTAAAACCTGATCTTGAGGATGAGTTGATCATAACGGTTATTGCGACTGGGTTTGATAGCCAATTCTTCCATGAACAGGAAGTGGTACTTGATCCTGCGGCAGCAGCGGTTAATGCAATTGAAACAGAAGGCGTTCGCGATGAAGCGGTCACTGCGATTGATATGGATCTCGATCGTACCGATGCAGCGACGAGTTTCGCCGAAGAACCTACGGGTAATATATGGGATACGCCGACTGATGATGACGATGAATCCGATACCCCTGCGTTTCTTCGCCGACGTAAAAAGAATAAACCTTCGGACGAGTCTTAGAAGGATTGTTCATGACGAAGCAATACAAGATCGGCGACAGTCGCGTTATCGAATCGCGAGAGGGTAGTGATGGTGTCTCAATTCGTCGTCGTCGTGAATCACCTGACGGCCGGCGGTTCACGACATACGAGCGTGTCGAAAAGCCTAATCTTGCCGTCATCAAAAAAGACGGTAGTCGCGAATTGTACGACCGCGAAAAATTGACAATTGCAATTCGTCGCTCTGTTGGTAAGTTTTTTGAGTCAGAAATAGAAATAGATGATATTGTCACGCGTGTCGAAGAAAGTCTGTATGCGCTTGGCGAAAATGAAGTGCCATCTCCAAAGATCGGCTCGCTCGTATTGGACGAGTTGCTGGATAGAAATGAAGTTGCCTACGTACGATTTGCAAGTGTCTATTACGAATTCAAGACGCTAGATCAGTTCGTCGAAGCTATTACGGCTGCTCAGGGCAATAAATAATGCGTGTAATGGTCGCCTATAAGATCGAAAGTGATCATGCGCGTGATGTGCTAGATTATTTGCGTGATTTTGAACGAAGAACAGGTAAAAAGATTGAAGAGATTGATCCGGATACTCGTGAAGGAACGTCGCTATGTCGGCTTTATGATATTGTGGAATATCCAACGATAGTTGCAACTGACGATCAAGGCAAGCTGCAAACGACATGGCGAGGTCGACCACTACCAACAATAGATGAGGTAAGTTATTATGTTCTCTAATATTTTCCACAAAAAAACCGCCGACGAACGTCGATCTGATCGATGGATATTCGGAACGATGTTGGTTTTTGGCCTTATCGGACTGGCATCTGCATTCGTTTTGACCATTGAGAAATTTCATTTACTGGAAGACCCGAACGCTATTTTGTCGTGCAGCTTTAATTTAGTGCTCAACTGCTCGACCGTTATGCAAACATGGCAATCAAGTGTCTTTGGATTTCCTAATATGCTTATCGGTTTGATGGCATACCCGGTTGTCATTGCAGTCGCGGTTGCTGGATTAAGCGGAGTTCGTTTTCCAAATAAGTTTCTGATTGTAGCTAATATTTGCTATGCTCTTGGCGCACTGTTTTCGTACTGGCTATTTTTTCAGAGTGTTTATGCGATTCAAGTACTGTGTCCTTGGTGTTTAGTAGTAACATTTAGTACGACGCTCATTTTTGCGACGCTCACTCACTATAACCTTCGTGAGAACGTGTTTAATCTTGGTGCGACGCAACGCAAGCGATTGCAAGAAATACTCTACAGTGACTATGACAAGTTGGCAGTAGCAATCTGGATTGTCATCCTTGTATCGCTTGTGTTCTTGAAATTTGGTGACGCCCTGTTTGCTTAGTGGTGTATCTGCAGGTGGTTATGAACTGGCTTCAGTTGAATACATCTACTTATTGCGTTATTATAGATTAAGAGACACTGTATTTTATATACATGAGCGGCCATCAACCGCGAAGTTTTGGGAAGAACGACATCGTCCACTAGACCCCAACGTGAACGCTACGTCAAAGCGAACAACTAAGCGCTAAAAGAATCACTTCTTTTGGAAGTCAGATGGTAACGTCCGTAGATATGGACTCTGACATTCGAAAGAAGTGATTTTTATTTGTCATAAAAAGGAGTAACTATGAAGTTCAAAGCAAATACACGTCGAAGGGCACTCGAATACGAAAAAGACTGGGTACAAAAATGGAAACAAGACAAGACATTTGAAAAATCTGTCGAAAACCGTCCAAAAGATAATTCGTATGTATTTTACGACGGCCCTCCGTTTATTTCCGGAGTGCCACACCACGGAACACTCCTCAGTTCTATCGTCAAAGATACGATTCCTCGTTACCAAACCATGAAAGGCAAGCGCGTTGAGCGTGTGTGGGGATGGGATGCGCATGGTTTGCCTGCAGAACGCTTCACCGAGAAAAAACTTGGTATTCGCTCGCGACAAGAAGTGATTGAATACGGCATCGAAAAATACATCACAGCGACTCGCGCAAACATGCTCGAAACCAGTAGCGCCTGGGAAGATACTGTCGATCGTATCGGTCGTTGGGTTGATTTCAAGGGGGCCTACAAAACCATGGACAAAGAATACATGGAAAGTATCTGGTGGGCGTTCAAAAACTTGTACGAAAAGGGCAAAATCTACGAAGGCGAAAAAGTGCTGATGTACTGTACGCTCGACGCAACGCCACTTTCAAAAGCTGAGGTGACGATGGATGCTGGCGCGTACCAAGACGTCACGGATCCGAGCGTCTATGTAAAGTTCAAGCTCAAGGATGACAGGTCGCTACTCGCATGGACAACAACACCGTGGACGTTATCTGCAAACACCGCACTCGCCGTGAATCCAACATTGGTGTATGCAGAAGTCGTGTTAGCTGATAGTGAAACGCTGATTATTGCCAAAGAACTCCTCGATAAAGTCCTCGTCGATGAGAAAAAGCAGCCGTTAGAATACACCGTAAATCAAGAGATGAAGGGAAGTGATTTAGTTGGTCTTTCGTATCATCCATTGCTTCCGATTCCTAAAGGCATGGCCGAAAATCCAGTCGGGAAAAATGCAAAACGTATAAATAGTAAAACTACGTATTCAGTCAATCAACATATGTATACAGTGCTTGAAGCCGACTATGTCAGCGCCGATAGTGGAACTGGAATCGTACATATTGCACCGAACTACGGAGAAGAAGACTATGCTCTTGCAGAGCTGAATAACGTTCCTGGATTTCACGCAGTCGACGAAAACGGTAATTACTACGCTCCCGTGGCTGAGCAGCTCTACAGTTATTTGCCATGGCTTGATTCGAGCGAGCCGCTCAACGTATGGACAAGTAATAAAGAAATCGCAAAAGGGCTAAAGAAAGCAGGGATTGTCTGGAAGATTGATTACATCAAGCACAGCTACCCTCATTGTCACCGCTGTGGCACAAAGTTGATGTACCGCGCACACCCCAGCTGGTTTATGGATATAGATGGCCAGCGCGAAAAGATGCTAGAAAAGAATGGCAACATCAACTGGTTCCCAGCACATGTCAAAAACGGTCGGTTTGCAAAAACGGTTGAATCAGCACCTGACTGGAATATTTCTCGTGATCGATTCTGGGCGACAGCAATGCCAGTTTGGAAAGGCATCGACAAAGACGGAAACGAGAAGGTAAAAGTAATTGGCAGCTATGCGGAACTCAAAGAACTTTCCGGACAAGAGCTCGACGACTACCATCGTCCGTGGATCGACGATGTTACCTTCACGATCGACGACGTGGAATACACGCGCATCGACAAAGTCATGGACAGCTGGTTCGAAGCGGGCAGTATGCCGTTTGCTCAGTTCCATTATCCATTCGAAAACAAGCAAAAATTTGAAGATAATTTCCCTGGTGATTTCATCGTGGAATACATTGGCCAGGTTCGCGCATGGTTTTACTACATGCACGCCATGAACGTGGCATTGTTCGGTGAAAACTCGTTCAAAAACGTCATCGTCACTGGTAACGTTGCTGGCAACGATGGTCGTAAGATGAGTAAATCGTACGGCAATTATACCGATCCAAATGAACTGATGGACAAATTTAGCGCCGATTCGCTACGCTTTTTGCTCCTATCGAGCCCGCTACTCAACGGCGAAGATTTTGCCCTGCAGGACAAAGAAGTTGGCGACGTCGCGCGCAAACTCGGCATGATCTGGAACATGTACGATTTCTTCACGATGTATGCCGAAGTTGACGGTTGGGAATTCGACGGCACCCTCAAAGATCCGTTAGAAGATTGCGCGAACCCGCTGGATATCTGGATCATCTCCCGCCTGCATCAATTAGTTGCAGATGTCGAAAAAAACCTTGATACCTACAACATTCCCGATGCGATCAGTCAGATTCTCCCGTTCCTCGACGATGCCAGCAACTGGTATGTTCGCCGCAGCCGACGCCGTTTCTGGAAATCAGAAGATGACGGAGACAAAGAGCAGGCGTATCGAACACTCCACTATGTGCTAGTGAGACTATCCTATATTCTCGCACCATTCACTCCATTTTTAGCGGAAGAATTGTATCATAACCTCACAGGTGACAAAGAATCAGTTCACCTGAAAGATTGGCTGTCGACTGGGCGAGTGAACGAACTAGTCGTTCAGGATATGGAACAAGTTCGTGACTACGTCAACCAAGCGCTGAGCTTGCGTGCAAAAGAGCGTATCAAGATTCGGCAACCGCTCGCGAGTGTGACAGTGCCGATACTCGGCAAATTTGTCAACTTCGAAGATATTTTAACCGAAGAATTAAATGTTAAAAAAGTTATTCAAGGTGATGAGCTAGGTTTAAATTTCGAGGTAACCCCAAGCCTCAGGCGCGAAGGACTGATGCGCGAAGTCGTCCGTCACGTGCAGGCAGCCCGAAAAGCGGCGGGACTGAATGTTGATGATCACATTACGCTATCTCTGGACGCAGGTCAGAGCCAAGACACTGAACTAGGGAAAGCTATCGATGAACATGCACAGACGATTGCTCTCGAAACACTGACTGATTCGTATGATGATGTCATTGACGGCTATGAAACGACCGTTGGCGTCGAAGACGATGAGCTTCGTATTTGTCTGAAAAAACGCTAACGAGTCATTTGATGTGAGTGCCTGCTCGCATTGCTATTGACAAAACTAGTTCTATGGTATAAAACATGTATATGACTACACTCATCAGGAGTGTAGCGTACCTTAGGCAAGGAGGAGTCATGCGAAACGCAACGGCGCTTTTTGTACTGGCTATAGTGATGGTCGCAGGTATATTGTCTGGTCACGTGGCAGCGGCCGCGCCCAGTCAGCTAGTCGCGGTGAACGCACAGCTGTTCGCCGAGAGCGGCCTGGTTGTGGCTCGTGTGAAGCTAACAAACACGACAAACACGGTAGAGGCGATCAACGTCTCTGATGCGTACGGGAACCGACACCAACTTCACTCGGTTCAGCCTGGCGACACTGAAGTTGTCGATTTTCATACGCGCGCAGCTGCCGTCATGGGCTATACGGTCAATGTCGTAGTGCAGAACAGCGACGGACGCACGTCAGCTCGGGGGTATCAGGCTCAGGTTGGTACGCTTGACCTACGGCCTGTACCTCAGTCTGTCGTGCCGCAGTACCCAGACAGGTACTGCGACGGTGACAAGATCGACGTTGTTCAATGCTTGGCGCAATTCGGGCTGCCGACTGGTTTTTAGTCGGTGCGGACGAGGGCGTGAGGTAACACTCCGCCCCCGTCCGCTTTTTTAGTGGGTTTTTAATAGCATAGTAGAGAAGTATGGGTGCATGATTTTCCTGTAATTAGGAGGTTATATGCCATTTAATAAAATTTCAGAATTACACTGCAGTGTACAAAATATACTACCTAAACATGCGCAGGATATATACAAAAGCACTTAACGGCGCATGGGATGGGGAAATATAAAGATCCAAAAGATCGACGGTATCAGCCGCGACACAGACGGGTAGGGGGTGTTTCTATATGACAGGCAGCCCGTATGTTTCGCGCCCATTGTGAAGTTTTTAACTGACCGAAATCATACCGATCGCTACTATAACGGAGTAACTATTTGAGGAGGCAGTATTATGACATTGAATCAATACCAAATGCAAGATCCAACAATGCAATATCCGAAAATAACCAATGATGGATCGCTACAGTCTGAGCCGGGGTTGGATGCTACTTTGAATCCAAAAGCAGATTTAGGCGAAACGACATATCAAGGCGCCGAACGCTTAAAGGGGAGAAAAGCGTTGATTACGGGCGGTGATTCAGGTATTGGTGCGGCGACGGCAATTGCATTTGCTCGTGAAGGTGCTGATGTTGCGATTGGATATCTACCCGAAGAAGAGGCAGATGCCAAAAAAATTATCGCCGAAATCGAAGCCGCTGGTCAAAAAGCGTTGGCGCTGCCAGGTGACATCAAAGATGAGGCATTCTGCCAGAAATTGGTCGCCGATACGGTCAAGGAATTTGGATCGATCGATATCTTGGTGAACAATGCCGGTAAGCAAGAGTTCGAGGCGGATTTACAGCAGCTGACAACCGAACATTTTACCGATACGTTTGTGACAAATGTGTTTGCCATATTTTGGATTACTAAAGCAGCCGTGCCACATATGCCAGCTGGGGCAAGTATCATCAACACGACTTCGATTCAGTCGTATCAGCCATCGCCAGGGCTACTAGACTATGCATCCACCAAAGGGGCAATCACTTCGTTTACCAAATCTTTGGCAAAAATGCTCGTGGAAAAGGGCATTCGCGTCAACGCGGTAGCGCCAGGCCCGATTTGGACGCCGCTGCAACCTAGTCATGGTCAGCCGCCAGAGAAATTAAAAGAATTCGGCCAGCAAGTCCCGCTTGGTCGTCCAGGTCAGCCAGCCGAATTGGCACCATCATACGTGTTCTTGGCTAGTCAAGAATCAAGTTATATCACCGCGGAAGTAATTGGCGTAACGGGTGGCAATCATCTTCTATAGTGGCGTAGCCCTATCTAACGATAGGGTTGATCAATATATTATTGACATATAGTCATTATTATGCTAATGTTAATTCAGATTCATCCACAAAAAACAAAAAATAATATGAGTATTTTCCATCACAAAACTATGAGCTTTCCTGCCATCGACCCACTGGGCGATGGTTTAGGAGACGAAATCGCAGCCGAGCAGAGAGAGTCTGATGCTATTAACAGTCTTGATGATGTGAGCGCAGAAGAGCTAAACAAAACGTGGAGCGTTATCGTCGAAGATATCAAGCATGATCCAGAATGGTTTCATTTTACCGAAGACTAATACTATAAAAAGTATAGTATAATAAAAACATATGCATGACTTATCCGACCAACAATTTGACACCCTAATAACTCGTGCAATGGATGAGCTTCCTCAGGAATATATAGAGGGGCTGGTAAACGTTGCTATCGTGCAAGCAGATGACCCTACGCCGGATCAGATTGAAAAAATGAATATACGTGAAGGTTCGATACTGCTTGGATTGTACGAAGGTATACCGTTAACACAACGTGGTAATAACTACACGTTTGTTCTGCCCGATAAAATTACGCTTTTTAAACATTCTATCTTACGTGTTGTAAATAGTGAAGGAGAACTGTTAGAGCAAATAAAACGAACAATTTGGCATGAGATTGCTCATTATTACGGGGTCAGTCACGCACGAATGCACGAGCTTCAGAATAAGCATGATTAGTTAGGTTATTCGCGCCGCATGATATAATAAGGGACAGTAAGCATCACATTTTGATGTGGAGGAGTGATAACGGCAATGACGTATGCTGCGCATACCTACCGCTATATACGATTCGATCGTTATTCCTTTTCTTGTATACTTATTGCATTATTGTTCGCGATCGCATTTATGACGTCAACATCGGTAAACGCGATAGAAATTGATGATCAAAAGCCCCAATTAACGCCATCGATTACAGGTGGTGAATTGCGTAATAATCAACTCATCAGACTCACGGTCACCGACGAAAATCCAAGTGTTAGCCATATACGCCTCTGGAGCAAAACATCTAGTAGTTCCGCTTTAATCCATGAGGTAACGAGTAGCGCGGGTGATTCAGAGCTGACATACGACTGGAATACTAGATTGGTGGTTGATGGCACTTATGTTATTGAATATAGTGCACAAGATTTGTCCGAAAATAGCCAAGTTGAATTATACGAGGTGATGGTTCGAAATAATCAACCACTCGTGACAATTAATGATACGCACAGTAATCGTGACATCACTGGCATGGTCTCAAGAGCGGATGTGTCGTTTCGTATTCTCATTGATGGTCAAGAATTGACTGACACTACTCCGGTCGTATCTGCTGATAGTGATAGCTCAGCTATGTATATGTGGACGTTCAAACTACCACTGCAGATAGCCGACGGTAACCATATTCTGACGGTATACGCAACGCCGATTGGGGATAATGGCATTGAGTCATTGTCGACGGTAAAGCCTATAGATGTTGAGACGCTTGTCGTTACCCCTCTTCCAAACGATAACACGCCTATTGTCGTTGGTCCGGTATTTCCAGTGTTAGATCTTGCCCCAGAAATAAATCAATTCATTGCACCGGTTATCAAATCAACTGGCGATACGGTTCAGACGCGCTTGTTCGGTGTTTCTGTCGATGATCTGACAGAGCGTTCGTCAGAGCAGTCAGTAGCTAAGCCCTCAAATGGAGCAAGCACGGCTATATTGGGTGTGCAGGATCGTAACCAGAGTGATCAAAATACCTCGGCTGTAGCGGCGACGCCCACTGGGTGGAGTGTGTTTAATGTTTCATGGTATTGGCTACTGGCCGTCATTACTATGTTTGGTGTGTTGTGGTGGCTTGTACTGCATGGCATTAATATCAAACAGAAATTCAAAAGTTCCCTAAACTAACGTACACTATAATTATTGTGGTCAAGAAACAAACACAACAAACAAAACAGACACTCTCACGGGCACAACATATTCATCGAAAGATGAGGCTCGCGGTTGTACCGCACCGCAGTAATCAGTATCGTCCGTTTGCGATACGTCGATATAGTTTAGTCGCAGTCATTATTGCGGTCTTTGGGGTATATTTTCTCAATAATACGATGGTGACAGGCGACGTGCTGGGACAGCAGGCGATGATCACACCTCAGACACTACTTGTAGCAACGAATACCGTTCGCGAACAGGAAGGCTTGAATGACTTAGCGCTAAACCAAAAACTAAGTCAAGCGGCGTATAGTAAAGCTCAGGATATGCTGAGTAAGCAATACTGGTCTCACGAATCACCAGCTGGGGTACAGCCATGGAAGTGGATGAGTGATGTCCAGTATAACTATAGTCATGCTGGGGAAAATTTAGCGAAGGGGTTTACGACGAGTGACGGCGTGACGAGCGCGTGGTTGGCGTCGCCGGAACACCGTGCGAATGTACTTGGTTCGTTATATCAAGATGTTGGCTTTGCAGCTGTCGAGGGGGTGTTGGACGGCAAAGACATAACACTGGTTGTTGCGATGTATGGAACACCTGTACAAGAAACAGCAGTTGCAGGTATTGCAACAACGACATTCACCGCACCGACTGAACAGACGGGTATTCTGGCTGTCATCGGGCAAAAAGTACAGTCGCTTCCTGCAGCTGCTATCGGTAGTATACTACTGGTTGGATTGTTAGGCGGGGTGGCGATGGCTGCGCATGCAAGCAGAAAGCGTCTGCCAAAGGCCATTCGGAGCACATGGCGTCACCATCATGCAGCTGTGAAAGTGATGGGGTTGGGGTCATTAAGTGTTATCATTGTAATTATGTATAGTGGAGGACAAATTTGATGACAGTAACAAAAGCAATTATACCTGTGGCAGGATGGGGTGTTCGCCGACTTCCAATCACCAAAGCAATTGAAAAGTGTATGCTGCCCGTCGGCAATCGTCCGGTTGTCGATTATGTCGTTCGCGACTGCATCATGGCGGGCATAACTGATATCTACTTTGTGATTAGCAAAGGCAGCACGCAGCTGCAAGAATATTACTCTGATAACGCCGATTTGAATCAGTACCTGCAGTATAATGGCCAGTCAGCTATGCTGGAATTGGCACATCCTCCGCAGAATGTTCGATTCCATTATGTCGAACAAGATGCCAACGCAAAGTATGGCACTGCAGTGCCGATTGCATTGGTGTTGCCGCAAATTCCAAAAGGCGAATCAATACTATACACCCTTGGCGATTGCTTTTTTCACAGTACGGACGGCTCATCGGAAATTCTACGCCTAAAGAATGTCACGCCCGAAGCAGGAAATTCTATGCTAGCTGTTCAAATTCCGCGTGAAGAGGTAAGCCGTTATGGCGTGATTCAATTTAATGAAGATACTGGTGCATTTGAACAAATCATTGAACATCCGAATGTCGACCAGGCGCCGAGTAATTACATCAACTCGGGAACATTCATCTTAAACTATGACGTCCTCACTCGTATCTACAATTTTTGTAACATGGATTTATCAGGCGAATACTTCGTCATTGATCCAATTAATCAGTTTGCGCTCGACAACGGCGTGGTGCAAGTTGTGCCTGCTCAAGGTCAATATCTAGACGGCGGAAATGTTCACGGATGGCTTCATGCGAATGAAGTGATTATTCGCGGCGCTGCCTAGGCTTGTCAAACGCTGTCACATCTGTTACAATCTACTACTGATTAGTTAAACAGTTTAAAGGAATCATATGACAAAAGCAGTCGTTAGGATCGGTGGCAAGCAATTTATTGTTACCGAAAAAGAGACCCTCCTGGTGGACCTCCTCCCGGAAGGAACGAAAGAGCTCACTCTTGATGCATTGTTGGTTATTGACGGTGAGAACACCACTGTCGGCACGCCAACTGTAAAAGGTGTGAAGGTAATTGCAAAGGTAATAGAAGACCTCGTAAAGGGTGATAAGATCCGCATTATCCGCTACAAAGCAAAAAAACGCGTTCACAAAGAAAACGGTCACCGCCAAAAATACTCCAAAATCGAAATTACTTCGATCAAATAATCCCTTAAAGATGCAAAAACACCTCCGCGTATGTGGAGGTGTTTTGTGTTATTGAATAATTACCTAGAAGACATAGAAAAAGCGTAGGCGCTATGTGGTAAGATAGTATCAATCTACGTAAGGTATCTGAGGACGGACGCTAACTAAGTGGCATTATATATTACAAAAAAACGAATTGGCATGGGGGTATTTCTTAGTGTTGCTGCCGTAGCAATAGTTACTGCGACATTAATCAAAGTCAGTACAGATGGAGATAAACTTAATGCACTCGTTGAAACGACTCAGTTACAAAATGTAACACAATTAGAGGTTAATTCAAGCTTGGCGTGTGAAATAGCGGATGCAAAAGCATATTGCTGGCAGAGTGATAATTTTGGTAATTATGGCCAACTAGGTAATGGAACAAATACAGAGAGCAGCACCCCTGTTCCAGTGAGCACGGCTGGTGTGCTTGCAGGTAAATCAGTGACTGATATAGCAACAATTAATCAATCTGCCTGTGCGCTCGCTGACGGTAAAGTATATTGCTGGGGGCAGGGTACAAATGGCGAGCTTGGCAATGGTGTAATGGCAAATAGTAATATTCCAGTCGCTGTGACAGGTGTGATGGCGGACAAAAATGTTACTGATATTATTGCAGGTACAGTGCATTTTTGTGCAGTAGCAGAAGGTGATATCTATTGTTGGGGGTATGGTGCGGGGAACAGGCTAGGTAACGGATTTGTATCGAATAGGTCTACTCCAACCCCAATCGATACATCTGGTGGGTTATCAGGCAAGACTATTACTAAAATTGACATAAAATCTGATGGCGGCTGCGTGCTCGCAAGCGGCAAAGTCTACTGTTGGGGGTCTAACTCAAATGGCCAGCTTGGTAACGGAACGCATTCGGGTGGTGCTATTCCTATGGAGGTTGGAGTAGGTGGTGTACTGGACGGGAAAGTCGTCACAGACATGGCCACGACGCAGGGGACCTCATGTGTCACCGCCGAGGCTAAGATGTATTGTTGGGGCGGTAGTAACGGGGACGGACAGCTTGGAAATGGAACGACAGTGCCAAGTTCAACACCACTTCCGGTAGACATGTCAGGTGTTTTGTTCGGGAAAACTATCGCAAAAATGTTTGTCGGAACACTTGTGACCTGTGTCACTACCGACCAGGGCTCGTTATATTGCTGGGGGAGGAATGATAATGGCCAGCTCGGAAACGGAACGACACAGGATAGTCTTGTTCCTAGCGCTGTAGATGCAACCGGCGTTCTTGCGGGCAAGCATGTCGATACGGTCGTTATGCAGAGTCGATCACTTTGCGCACTCGCCGAGAGTAACGTCTACTGCTGGGGGTTCGGATCGTCGGGTAATTTTGGCAATGGTACTAATGAGGATAGCTTAGTGCCGGTGTTGGGTGCGAGGGGTATTCTGAGTAATAAACAAATATCGTCCATGCAAGCTGGGGACGATAGTATGTGTGTGATCGCAGAACTGCAGTCGTATTGCTGGGGTCTTAAAGGTCTTGTAGGTCTGGGTAATGATGATGAGCGTTTCTCGAGTTCGTCATCACTACCAAAGGCGGTTGGTTCGGTGGTACTGATACCTGAAGTAGTATCGGTTTCACCCGATAATGGTCGTGTCGATACAGACAATGGGGCTATAGAAATTAGAGGTGTTGATTTTGATAGCGGTGCAACGGTGACAATTGGCGGTGAAGAGGCGCAGGTAACGAATCGTTATCTCGTCAACTCTATACTATATGTCAATCCGCCAATCAGCAGTACGAGTGGCTCAAGAGATGTCGTTGTGACAAATAGTAATGGCCAGTCGGCGACGCTTGCGAATGGGTATACTTATAAAGAGCTTTTGCCTATTGTCTCTTCGTTTTCTTTAGGTACGGATGTTCCGATACGTACGTCAGGGAGGCTATTGTCAATCTATGGGGAAAATCTAGAGAATACATCCGTCAAAATAGGAAACTCAAATGTACAGATACTATTGAATACAGCCGAAGAGCTACAAGTTGAAATTCCTATGTCTGCTAGCACTGGATTTGTCGACATTGTTATTACAACAAGCGACGGCCAGGACGTCACTATCAGTGATGCGATACGCTACTCTGAGGTAAAGCAAATAACAAACGTCAGTTTTGTTAACGAATCAGGAATTTCGGTCATGAGGATTATCGGTTCGGAATTAGTCAATGCAAGCAATGCTTATGAGTACACGGAGGCATTGTCTCGATCTCTCGTGACGCTTAACGGAGTGGCTATGAAGTTCTGTGCGAATGGCTTAGCTTCTACCTACGAAGGGTTTGGGTATAGTCCAGATTTCTTTTCGAATGACATTCCTTGTTATAAATTAGTAGATGCTTCAACCGGTGAAATTCAGATAAGTCCGACAAATGTAGACATACGTCTTGATGATGATTTTGATATCACTGCTCAAGGTACCGTATCTGTCAACGGATCAAGTACATTTATCTTTAATCAGCAGGCGACATCACCCGGAGATGGCGATGACGTTGAGCCTACGGCAACCGTTGGAGGCCAATCCCTCGAAAATAAACCAACAATCAGCAAGCGTCCGACATTTAGCGGTGTGGCCGAACCAGGTGCGACCGTGACAGTTACCGTTCGGTCTGATCCGATTGTATGCACTACGATCGCCGATAGTAATGGTAATTGGTCATGTACTCTAGCGATGGATTTGCCTCCTGGTAATCACACAGTGACAGTTCGTGTGATCAATCCCGACAATAGTATCGAAGACTTGGGTCCATATGCAGTTGTCGTTGCAGATACCGGCGGGGCCGCGCCAGTTGTGACATCATCGACACCGCTTGCACCGGATACTGGTGTCAGCAGGGTATTCGGCGTGCAGCGTGGCTCTATGATATATGCGGCAGCAACTGCATTAGTAGTGACTGCTTTTGTCTTTGCAGCGTACGTCAATAGACGGCGATTCCTGCCTCATAAAAACAACTCACTGTAATAGCTGCCCGATAGACATTCATCTGTATTTTCATAACGGTCGTGCTATAATAAAAACAAATGGATAGGGGAAACAAACAGTGACAACCGTTATTGCTGTGACGAATCAAAAAGGTGGTGTCGGCAAGACGACATCGGCAGTTAATATTGCGTATTATATGGCAAAAGCCGGTAAGACGGTGCTGTTGGTCGATCTTGATCCGCAGGGCAATGCAACGAGCGGACTAGGTGTTGATAAGCAGGAACTACAATCCACAATGAGCGATGTCATGATGGGCACAAAAATTATTCGTCACGTCATTATTCCAACAGAGCATAAGAATCTTCACTTGGCACCTTCGACACCTTTGCTGGCAAATACCGAAGTCGAGTTAGCTGGTGTACAGCAAAAATTTACCCGATTAAAATCCGCGCTGGAATCGGCAGCAGACTACGATATCATCATTATCGATAGTCCACCCAGCCTCAGTCTGTTGACCGTTAATGGGCTGATTGCTGCAAAATACGTTCTTTTGCCAGTACAAGCTGAATTTTACGCACTCGAGGGACTGGGACAGCTGCTTGAGACAATGAAATTAGTTCGCAAGAATATGAATCCAACGCTTGATTTGATTGGCGTGTTGCCAACGATGATGGATGGTCGCACGACACTTAGTAACCAGGTATATGAAGAGATTAAAAAGCACTTTCCGGGTAAAGTATTTGACCACACGATTCCACGTAACATACGTCTTGCGGAAGCGCCAAGTCATGGATTGCCTGTTGGTGCCTATGATCGTTGGAGTAAGGGTGCGCGTGCGTACAAAGCAGTGACAAAGGAGGTACTTGATCGTGTCAGTCAATAAAAAAGGTCTGGGGCGAGGATTCGCATCGCTTATTCCAACAGAATTACTGGATGAATCATTTGATCCAACCGCCGCTCAAGACGAGCGAATGAGTGAGCTCCGTCACATAAAGTTGACAGAAATTGTCGCTGATCCCGATCAACCACGTCGATCATTCGACGAAGCCGCTCTTGATGAAATGGCGGCATCTATTGTTGAACACGGCATATTACAACCGATTGTCGTGACTCCTCATAAAGGTCACTATCAAATTGTCGCTGGTGAACGTCGGTATCGTGCATCGGTCAAAGCAGGGTTGGACAAAATCCCTGCGCTTGTTCGAACACTTAGTAATCAACATAAATTAGAACTTTCATTGATTGAAAACTTGCAGCGACGTGATCTGAACGTTCTTGAAACGGCTACTGCGTATCTAAAACTACGCGACCAGTTCAATTTATCACTGGAGCAGATCGGCGCACGTGTCGGAGGTAAGTCAATTAGCGCAGTAAGCAATACATTGCGCCTACTGCGCCTACCGGAAAACGTACGACAAGCGCTTGCTGAGGGTAAGATTCGTGAGGGTCAAGCGCGACCTCTCGTTGGACTTGATACTGAAGTAATCGACATGGTACTACCTCAGATTCTCAAAGAAGAGTGGAGCTCACGTCGTATTGAGCAATTTATTGTCGATCTAAAAAAAGACGGATCCCAGCCTGCAAAGCAGACTCAAAAAGTATTACATGAAGCTACACACGATAAAGAGATAAAACGATTAGAAAAACGTCTGAGTACAAAGATAAAGATCCGAACAAATGCGAAGGGCGCTGGTCAGATTGTTATTGCGTTTAAGAGTAGCGAAGAATTCGAGCGCATTCAAAAAGTGCTTGAAAGCTGATAAAACCCCGTCTTGTTAAGTACGTATGACCGATGATTTTTGGTCATACGTACTTAAAATAGATAGTCGCTGATTAGAATGTTCGAATGTCTGTGAAAGGAAAGATGCGAATCCCTACTGGGCCTATAATGTCGTATAGTGGGATTGTTCCGAGTCCGTTACGCGAATCGTATGAGTAGTTGCCTTGGCGATGGTCACCACTTACGAATATTTCTCCATCAGGAACAATCGTATCGACTTCTCCTGTAGTTGGAGAGCCAGGCTCGCCGTCGTTGGCGTCATCTGGATTGAATCCTATAGGATTTGTATCATTGTAGACAGTGTATAATCCGTCCTTTAGCACGACTCGCTCACCGGCGAATGCAATCACGCGTTTAACGATATATTCGTCAATATTATTTCCTGTATATTGCGGGTTTTCAAAGACGATAACCTGACCGCGTTCTGGAATGTATGATTTATTTTGAAGCTTGGCGATCGTCACAGGCACTCGATTAACGATCAGTCGATCGCCTGTATATAATGTCTTTTCCATACTCGGGCCTTCCACATTGAAACTTCGGAACACGAACTGATTAATAAGTAGTGTACCTATTAGCACTGCTATAGCAAAAGCCGTCAGACTAAGGACGTCTTTTAATAGTGGGTGGCGGGTGAAGAAGGATGCTTCCATGCGTTCTTACTATATAGCAGATTTCCTATAATCACCAGAGTTGTCAAAAAAACGGAAGCATTTTGTGTTTCCATACTTGGATAAATTTTGTATAGTAAGAACAGTATTTATGGGAAAGCAAAATAATAATTCAATAGATGGCTTTGTTCGTCGTCGCTCTGGCGCTCGCGTCGGAGAGCTACATAACCAAGAACAAGGAGCGAGCGTAGGGCCAACCCCTACGACGCTTCGTGAATTGCATACCGCAGGAAACACAAAAACGTCATCCATTAAGCGTTCAGGTATTAACCGATCGGAGATCGACGAATCACTGAAAGGTATAGACGTCGCAGGTGATACAGAAAAGGGTCGTAAACGGAAAAATCCTGAGCAAAAGGCGAGGCGCCGCAAGATCATTAAATGGTCGTCTGTCTTGATAGTGCTTATTATTGTGTCTGTTGGCGGGTTTGTTGCCGTAAAGGCGCTTATGGCGGGTGGAAATGTATTCCAAGGTAATCTTATTGATGCATTCCAAAATAAGCCATTAAAACAGGATAGCAATGGACGTAGTAATATTTTGGTGCTTGGTACGTCTGATGATGACAAAAATCACAGTGGAGCGGATCTCACAGATTCAATGATGATAGTCAGTATTGACCAAAACAAGAAGGACGCCTATTTGATCAGCATTCCTCGTGACCTATATGTTAAGTATGGAAAAGCGTGCAACAGCGGGTACGCAGGTAAGATAAACGGGTACTTTGATTGCGTCAAGGAAGGTGATAGCAAAGAACAGATTGCGGCAGCGCTGACTGATTCTGCCACATTTGCAGGAGATATATTCGGTATGGATATTCAGTACGGTGTTAATTTGAACCATACGGTGATACGGCAACTTGTTGCAGCCGTGGGTGGAATAACCGTGAATATTCAAAGCCGTAATGAGAATGGTGTTATGGACAGTAATTTTGACTGGAAATGTGGAGAAGGGGATCGTAAGGTGACACGCGCAGAACGAATCAAGCGTTGTCCTCCCAGTGGTCACTTTATCGATTTTCCAAATGGCGAGGTGACAATGGATGCAGAACGCGCATTGTACTTTACGATGGCGCGTGGCGACCGTGCGCCAACGTATGGCCTAGAGCAGTCAAACTTTGATCGCGAAAAAAATCAGCAGTTGGTGATCAAAGCGATTCAAAAAAAGGCAACGAGTGCCGGTACATTAGCTGATATTGGCAAAGTATCAGGATTGATTGATGCAGTAGGCGATAATCTGCGTACGACATTTGAAGCGGCAGAGATTCGTACGTTGATGGATCTAGGCAATAAGGTGCCTCAAGATAATATTAAGTCATTGCCATTTAATGACGAGAAAACGCAACTGACGCTGATGGGTACTGGTATGATTGGCGCCGCTAGCGTGGTGCAGCCGTCAGCAGGCCTATATAACTATTCAGACCTACGTGCGTACATCAAAGAAAACCTTAGCAGTGATCCGATGGTGAAAGAAAAAGCTGCAGTTGTTATACTTAATGGTTCTGGGATTGCTGGTGCTGGTCAAAAAGAAGCCGACAAGCTAGAAGAAAAAGGATTTACTATCACGACGATCGCCAACGCACCCGTTGCTGACTACGGCAAGGTCAAGGTGTATCGAATTGGTGAAGCGGCCGAGGCGCCAGGAACAGCAGCACGATTGAAAGAACTATACGGAGTCGAACTGCTGACAACAGATCCCCCTGTTACTGTTACAGCTGGCACCAAATTCGTCATCGTTGTTGGAACGATAGCGGACACTACAAACTAGCAGTAGTCATGGTATACTAAATAAAGTCTATGGAATTTCTACGATCCGCTAAACGCCGTTCGCTGGTGAGTGAGCTGATATACGTTCTCTTGAACGTTGGTCTTGCCGTTGCCGTGCTGATCGTCGTATGGGCGGTTGAATCGCCACTTCCCGCATTTGCCCTCGTACTCCTCAGCAAATGGCGTGTACTTGCGGTAAGGCCACGTTATTGGTTCGCGCACGTTCAAGCGAATATGGTTGATATTATCGTCAGTCTTAGCCTTGTGGTATTGCTGTATTCAGCTGGTCACGGCATGAGTGGGGGTGGTATGATTGTGCAGATTATCTTAACGATGCTATATGTTGGATGGCTACTTCTTCTCAAACCTCGAACGAAACGTTCCTTCGTTATTGCACAGGCTGGCGTGGCGTTGTTCTTTGGCGCAACTGCGCTCTTTGGGGTTGCCTATGGATGGCCGTCATCTATCGTTGTTGTCTTGATGTTTATAATTGGTTATGCTTCTGCTCGTCATGTATTCAGTGCCTATTCAGACAGTGACCTTACGCTCATGAGTGTTATCTGGGGCTTCGTTATGGCGCAAGTCGGATGGCTAGCATTCCACTGGACAATTGCGTATCCGATTCCTTTCGTCGAAGGCATCAAGATTCCTCAGGTTGCGCTTCTGGTTGTTGCACTGGGGTTTGCTGCCGAGCGTATCTATGCGTCGTATTCAAAGCATTCTGTCGTGAGGAGTGTTGATGTTATGTTGCCAGTTCTATTCACGCTAGGTATTATTATCGCACTCTATTTTTCACCGTTGAATGAAATAGGACTGGGTGCAATTTAAGCGTTTGATCAGCTGAATAAGGTAAAATCAGGAAGTAATAAAAGGGAGCGCCATGAAAAACGATACGACCGAAACAAACCGAGAAATTCATGCTACTACAGACACACAATCAACGAGATTAAAGACCCTGTCTTTAACTGGAGTATCTGCATCACCACCGCCTCCACGCCGTAAGCTTGGTAAATATGTTGCTGCAGCAATTCTTGTCATTGCATTGTGCTTTGTGTCGGGCGCTGGCGGAGCGTGGCTGATTGCATCAAATGATAATTCAACCATAGCGTCACGCGGCAATGGTAACGATGGCAATCAGATCATTACCGAACAAGAACAAGATATTGCGTCGGTCGCTTCAAAAGTATCTCCAAGTGTTGTCTCGATCGTTACAGAGGGTGAAGTATCATCCTACTTCGGTACACAGACTCGGCAGGGGGCAGGTACGGGAATTATCGTCAGTGCTGATGGGTATATCTTAACGAACAAACACGTTGTTCAGAGTAGCCAGACAGTATCGGTCGTGACATCTGATGGTGTAACCCATTCTAACGTCAAAGTGATAGGTGAGGATCCACTTAACGATGTGGCATTCTTAAAAATCGAAGGCGTATCAAATCTTAAGGCCGCCGAACTAGGCGACTCAAGCTCGCTGCGAATAGGTCAAAGCGTTGTAGCGATCGGTAACGCACTAGGGCAGTATAAAAACACCGTTACAAGCGGTATTGTGTCAGGAACTGGACGTTCAGTGACTGCGGCCACCGAATCGGGTCAAAGTAACGCTACAGAAACGCTCACTGATCTTATACAGACAGATGCAGCAATCAATCCGGGTAATTCTGGAGGTCCACTCGTCAATATTGCTGGTCAAGTTATCGGTATGAATACGGCTATTGCGTCAGATGCAAATGGGCTTGGGTTTAGCATTCCAATTAACGCAACTAAGGGGTTGCTAAAGGGAATATTGAAGGATGGAAAAGTAGAGCGTGCTTACGTTGGAGTTAACTACATATCCATCACTCCAGAAGTGGCTGATACATACAAATTGTCAGTCCAGTCCGGAGCCTACGTGTCGGCAGAGGGCGGAACGGCAGTTGTAAGTGGCAGTCCTGCTGACAAAGCTGGTCTAAAAGATAAGGATATCATCACAAAAGTGAATGGTATCGAAGTAGGAGTAAAGGGAAGTGTTGCAAGTTTGGTGGCGGAATATGCCCCAGGTGATACTATCGAACTAGTTATACTTCGTGACGGCAAAACACTGACGCTCAAGGTCACGCTAGCGGCGTATACGGGCTAGCGCCCTCACTCATAAACACACCGTAAACGGCTTTATTGTTTACAAAACGAAACAATAAAGCCGTTTGTTTGTAAGTGCTGTAATCGGTACTGCTTGGCGTAACTGATAATATCGTGATGCTGCCGAGGGTCGGCCTCTAGGTACAGGATACCGTTGGCAGTGAGAAGTTGATCGGCTTGACTAATCAATACAAAGATTGAAGCCAGGCCGTGATTAGACGCATACAGGGCAACGTCGGGCTCAGATCGTGTCTCTGGTGAGACATCCCACTCACGATCGACGTAGGGTAAATTAGCAAGAATAATATCTATTGGCAGTGCGTATCCTCTTAGAAGGTCACCATGATGTAATGTAACGGTTGCGCCAAGTGCTTTGGCATTTTTCTCTGCGACGTTAAGGGCATGCTGGCTAATGTCAATCAGGGTGATATCCAGTTCAGGATGTTCCAACTTGGCTGTTATCCCTAGGCATCCCGTACCAGTACCGACATCTACCAATCGCTTTGTGTTTGGTAGTAGTGATGCATTGCTACCAAGTGATGCGTTGAGCATCTCAATCATTGTTTCAGATTCTGGTCGCGGTATTAGTGTTGCTGTCGTGACTTTGAATGGTCGACCATAGAATTCTTTGTGGCCGATGATATATGCGATTGGAGTAAAATCAAGCCGCATATCAATACGTGCATCGGCAATTTCTCGATGTCGTGGGTCAAGTAATTCATCGCCGTGTGCATGGAGGTAGGTACGGGGGCGCTTGATTGTATGAGACAAAATTAACTCTGCGTCGAGTCGCGCAGATTGGATCCCAGCACCTTTTAGGCGAGCAGTTGCGTCAATAAGCCAGGCATTAATTGCCGGCATTTGCTGCCGCCAATTCGCGCTCATACGCTTGCAAGTGTTCAATAAGATCATCGATTGAGCCATTCATGGCAGCTGGAATCGCACTGCGGCTATACCCAATACGGTGGTCGGTAATACGATCTTGTGGAAAGTTATATGTACGAATCTTTTCCGAGCGGTCGCCACTACCAATAAGACTGCGGCGTTCGGCTGCGAGTTTTGACTGTTCGGCATCGATCTTTTGCTGCAGTAAGCGTGATCGAAGGACGCTCATCGCTTTATCTTTGTTCTTTATCTGTGACTTTTCATCTTGGTTAGTGACGACAAGTCCAGACGGTAGGTGAGTGATGCGAACGGCGCTATCGGTCGTGTTGACTGATTGACCGCCGTGGCCACCGGCGCGGTAAACATCTATCTTAAGGTCGCCGGCGTTGATCTCGATGTCAGTTTCTTGTGCTTCGGGTAGTACTGCAACAGTGACGGTACTCGTATGGATCCGCCCTTGGGACTCAGTCGCTGGTACGCGTTGTACACGGTGGACGCCAGATTCAAACTTCAGCCGAGCATACGGCGCATTACCACTTACCTTGAAAACAACTTCTTTATATCCGCCAGTATCGTTTGCACTTTCGCTCATCAATTCTGTACGAAGACTACTTGCTTCGCAGTAGCGTAGATACATACGGTAGAGTTCCGCTGCAAACAGACTTGCTTCGTCACCGCCAGCACCAGCGCGAATTTCGATAATGACATTTTTTTCATCATTCGGGTCTTTCGGGGCGAGCATGATAAATAGTTCTTCTTCCAGCTGTTCAAGTTGCTCGGTCGTCGAACCAACTTCCAGCTTTGCAAGTTCAGCAAGTTCATCCCCACCACTCATGAGCGCTTTTGCTTCTGCAAGCTGGCCTTCAAGTGTTTCGCGTAGCTGCGCCTTTGCTATAGTTGCCTCAAGCTCGGTAAAGCGGCGATTTTTACTACTAAAATCAGGATCATTAAATGCCCCAGCAGACGCTAAAAAGTCAGCGAGTTGTTGTTTTTCGGCCGTTAGTTCCTGGATATTGAGTGTAATTTTCGCCATGATTCTCTTTACGTTATGTTCTTATTATAACAAAAAGAGGTCGCAAATACTGCGACCTCTTTGTTGATTGAGCACTACTGATCAGCTTTTTTCGCTTTTTGGGCGTTTGCTTTTTTTGCTTTGTTAAGGAGTGCTTCTTTGCGGGCTTCTGCTGCAGCAAATTTAGCTTTGAATCGATCAACACGACCTTCGGTGTCGATGATCTTCTCTTCACCTGTAAAGAACGGGTGAGATGCTGATGAGATGTGAACTTTGACGAGTGGGTACTCGCTGCCGTCTTCCCATTTAATAGTGTCATTTGTTTGCGCTGTTGACTGTGTCAGAAACGCAAAACCAGCCACATCGTCGCTAAATACGACTGGGCGATAGGTTGTTGGATGTATACTGCTTTTCATATCTGTAATATTGTACTTTATTTTATGGCGTGTGTAAAGAGTAGGGGATGACGTATTTAACTGTTGAGCGAGAAAGTCTGTAAAAGTCTATACATTCATATTACATCCAAATTTTATATGCTACTTTATAATCATGATAAAATAAGCACAAGTATGATAAAGCAGAATTCTAAAGGGAAAAGCAGGGGCTTTACAATAGTAGAGCTGCTTATCGTCATCGTAGTGATTGGCATACTGGCGGCTATAGTGATCGTCGCGTATCAAGGTGTTACGAATCGCGCAAAATTTTCCCAAAAACACAATGACATTAAAACAATACAAAAACTCATCTTGTCCTATCATGCAACGTACGGTAATTATCCGCCCCTTCCCGCTGGAGGATTTACTTACTTAGTGCCAGAATTTACGTCAAAACTACCGTCGATCACTGATGGTCCTACTGCAAGTGGAAATAATAATACCTATGCGTACTCCTCAGACTCAACTGGATCGACATATACATTAATTCGTCTTTATCAACCCTCTGTACCGTCATCAGAATGGAGTCTTGTGCCTGATAATTTAAAAGTATTTGGGACATATACTGACCGCTGGGGCGTGAGAAGCTGATTGCTACAACTATCAAGTAGTGGGTGGTAATGCCCATTAAAACTGAATAATATACAATACGTGCACATTGACATAATTACAACTTTATGTATAATATAGAGTAAGTAGTAAATCAAAACAAAAATACTTGCAAAACATTATGGCCAATTTCAACTCTGCACCTTCTCGTACCGCTCTCTATGATCAAGCGCCCATTGCTGATCCATTTGCTCAGGAAGAATTCTCTAACCAGACGCAACAATCACCGGGTGTATACTACCCGGAACCAATTCCGAATTATTACAATAGTCAGCCTATGAATAGTGACCCGTTTGGCTACCCAGTTCCAGCAACGGAGTCACTTCCGCAAATCTATAATTCCCGCGGTAATCTTCCTTCTAGCAGAGAGAAGGGTGAGGGGTTACGAGCTGTGTTAAACCTTGGATCAAAGGCGCTAGACGTAGCAATGAAAATCAAAAATGTTATTGGCAATCAATCTTCGCGGATGAATAGCATCCCTACTATTCCTCAGGGGTTTTCGTTCGAGAATACTGTCAACACTCTATCACAGCAGGCACCTTTGCTTGTCGAAAATCGTAATCAATACGTCGCACAGGCGGCAAATTATGTAAGTGGTGCGACAGTGGAATCTACGATGAATGTCGCGGCTGACGTAGGGCAATTTGCTATGGATCGCTATGGTTTGCAGCGTGATCGCGAAGCACGGTTTGGTATAACGGTCGCAAACAAGCGTCGATTCGCAAAGGGCATTATAAGAGCTGGTTTAAACCCGTCAGGCGAAGCGCTTGCATTGGGTCGTGGTGCGGCTAATGTGGGTAGAAAATCAGCATTCCGCGAAGGACGTAGGCAAGTAGCGGCAGCACGTTCAAATGCGCGTGGCATGGCGCGCGCCTATGCTCGAAGTAGTATTTCTTGATCATCAGACATGTATTTAATATAACTATATTGACTTTATTACAATATTATGTATAATTAGATATAAGCAAAATAAATGACAAAAACAAAAAATGAACGACAACCTTCAGGAATCTTCTATCAATACTAAACATGATACTGCCACTAACGAGTCATGGCACATACAAGACGTGTTATCAGGGATTGAATCTACATCTAGCAAAGACGACGGGATTAAAATAGCGACCAAAGCTACTGCAGATGGGAACGGTGGGCGGTAATGGGTGATATGTATACGCCACCTAATCCGTTTGAAAGCGAAGCGGGTATCGATAGGCTAGTCTTATCGGATCGTATTATCGATGGAGTTACAGTCAGGACAAATCTCCCAGAAGATATTGCGGTGTTTGAAGGGTCTTCGGTAGGCGAGCAGCCGTATAACAGAAGGCTTCTTCCAAGTGCTATGAATAGCCTTCCAGCCGGTAACTACGCAGTCGGGTCACCTGATGCAACTGATCCGTTTTTTGATAGAAATATTGTCGTTACGCAAGATAACGACGGTAAATACATTGAGGGTATGTATCAAGGCTTAACTGCAAACACTGGCAATAGTCAGGCATTATTAGCAAAGCTAGGGTACAAATATGAAAATGCATATAGTGCGGCAAAATCTGTGCCGACCCCAGAAACAGTAGTGCGTCACGCTGCAAAACTAGGTGTTGATGTGCGCTGCTTCCCAGACCAAGGACTTATTGATAGCAATGACTACCTCAAAACTTTCTCCGAGGGAAGATATCCTATTTCGACTGGCGATGCGGCATACTATGCTCATGACATTCAAGACGATCATATTACTGCAATGGTTCTTGGTGGTGAGCAACTAAAGGACGCACTGAAGCATGTTGCAGATGAAGCGCTTTCGAAGGGAGAAGATTTGGATAGCTTCGCCGCCGGCATTGATCAATTTACGGCTGACGTTCGGGGTGCGGTTGCACCTACCGAGAACGATAGGGAAAAAGACTACGATAAACATGTATTGTTTGTTGGTCGTGGGCTTGGCTTATCGGACGACAAAATATCAGAAATCATTGAAGCAGCTCGATTGCGGGGTCGTGAGTTCGGCATGGACACGTATTAGCTCTACCCTTGCCAAATCCTCATTAAAAGGATAGAATAACCTAGTAACAATATTTAATGACACAACTACTCGCATACTCCTGAACGATTGATCGATCAGAGCGGGTAGTGAGGAACAAGGAGTTCACAATTATGGCAGTAACTGTCGATATTAAAGACTTGCTCGAAGCTGGCGTTCACTTTGGACACAAAACCAGCCGATGGCACCCAAAGATGGCACCATACATCCACAGCAAACGCCAGGAAAGTCACATCATTGACTTGGTAAAGACTGTCGAAGGTTTGGATGTTGCATTACCATTTCTTACTAAAGTTGCCGCTAGTGGCAAAAAAGTTCTATTTGTAGGGACAAAAAAGCAAGCAAAAGACATTGTTCGTGCCGCTGCTGAAAGTGTTAATCAGCCATTTGTGACTGAACGATGGGTTGGTGGTATGCTAACAAACGTCGCAACTGTCGCGCAGCAAACCAAAAAACTACATGATCTAGAGTCACGTATGGCAAGTGGCGACCTAGAAAAGCGCTACAACAAGCTTGAAGTACAGCGTTTCCAAGAAGAAATCGATGAACTAAATCTGAAATATGGTGGTATCAAAGACCTTAGTGGCAAGCCAGGTGCTATCGTTGTTGTTGACGTATTAACTGATGCAAATGCAATCAAAGAAGCAAAGACGCTAGGTATTCCTGTTGTCGGGGTTGTAGACACAAATGCAGATCCAAGCTTGGTTGACTACGTCGTTCCTGGTAATGATGATGCAATCAAAGGCATTCAACTACTACTAGATTACTTTACTGCAGCAGTCCGTGAAGGTGCAGGAACAGCTAAAACAGAGGAGAAATAGACGATGGGCGTAACTATTGACGATATCAAAAAGCTAAAAGAACTGACTGGAATTGGTCTGACTGATGCAAAAAAAGCGTTGGTTGAGGCTGATGGTGATTTCGACAAAGCGCTTGAAGCAATGCGCAAAAAAGGCATTACCAAGGCTGAGAAAAAAGGTGATCGTGAGACTCGTGAGGGTCTGATCGAAAGCTATGTACATAGCGACCGAATTGGTGTTGTTGTCGAAGTAAACTGCGAGACTGATTTCGTGGCACGTTTACCTGAATTTAAAGAATTCGCACACCAAATCGCGATGCAAATTGCCGCAATGGCACCAAAATATTCGACTATTGAAGATGTTCCTGCCGCTGATTATGATGCGAAAAAGCAAGAACTACTTGAAAGTGATGCACTGAAAAGCAAACCAGCTGACATGGCCGACAAGATTGTCGAAGGCCAGCTAAAGAAGCACTTCGCAGAACTTGTATTGAGTGAGCAGACATTCGTACTTGATGATAGTATGACTGTTGGTCAACGAATCAAAGAACAGATCGCAAAGAGCGGTGAGAACATCCGTGTTTCTCAGTTCAAGCGAATTGAACTTGGCGTTACTGAATAGAATCGTGTAAATAAAATTTTAACAAAACAACCTGCAATACCGCAGGTTGTTTTGTTATTCTGCTTTAACTTAGTCATTTTAGGATGAGTAAGAAGAAGGCCCCTCTGGGTAGAGGGGCCGCGAGTGGCTAGTAACTGTTAGTTAAGCGACAGTTTATTTGCTACTCGTGTTCTTTATTCGTCACCACTGATTGCTTCTCTTGTGTCCGTAAACGAGCACGCAGATTGATCGGCTCGGCGTGCGGTTAGTCACGAGTCACACTTTCGGCGTCCTGGGCTACTGTTGCCTGGAACGTGTTGGGGCAATGACAGATTGCACCCACGCGAATGCGAGGATGATGGTGGCTGTCATTGCAACCAGGAATGCCCAGACAACCGGCTTGTCTCCGACTGGTGGTTCATCGTGAACTGCGTTTCGTACCACCCACATTAGTAGGATGGCGAACAGCAGCGCAGAGGTCGCGAAGAACTGCAACCGATAGTCGCTACTACGGTTGAGTAATCCGATGATGACGAAAACCAACAGGGCGATGGAGAAGATCGAGAAGTAGAGCACTGTGCACCTCCGAGGTGTAGTATGTCTTGATATGATCGAGCTGATTTTAGTGCGAAATGGTGATGACAAAGAACTAAACATATTTTATCATATTGTTAAGATTATATCAATAATAAAGTTGACATAAGCATAATAATTTGATATAATATAAAAAATAATCATGAATCATAATAATACACCATCATCTAATTATGACCCGGCAAGCCAGTCATTCGAACGTAATGAGCGAGAGCTTCTGAGTGCTGAACAAGCGAATGGGATTATGAGTGCAACAATCCGTAGGGTGTACGGGGATGATCCCACGCCAAGCATTAATGCTAGGTTTATACTTACTATTGATGATAGTAAAGTAAATATTATGCCATGTCGGTCAACTACTGGTGCTTACGATAGCAAAGGTGTTCTCCAGCGAACGGCAAAGGATCAAGCCCCACAGGGTGGTTATGCATTGGGCACTCCACTTGCAGATATGGAAAGCAGTGACGGTACTAAGCGATCAGTAAGGCTCATTTCATCAACATTTGGTAGGGTCGGCGAGGATGGCCAGTTAAGTGATTCTTACACTACTCTATTAATTGTCGATAAGACAACTGCACCGACGGGTGAAGTGACGCTCACTAGCACTCCAACTGTGTTATTCTCAAGCGCTATGAATGTTCGTGGTCAAAAAGTGACGCCGCTATCCCAACGGATATGCCAGGAATTTTCCTCAGAAGATCTAACTGATTTTTTGGTATCTATGGCGGATGATACAGCTGGTCCTGAGATGAGAGCACGATTTTTGCAAGTTCTCGATACATTACCCGTCGATACGGAAGTGCATGGCGTATCAATCCCAGTCGTATTTAGTCCAAGTACCCCGGTTTTTCATAACTAGTAGTAATGTTGTCGTGATAATATAGTAGTATGTTTGATACTGACACTTATGAATTAAAAATGACTGGTGCGTTAGAGCACTTCGAAGAAGAACTAAAAAAAGTCCGCACTGGTCGTGCACATCCATCAATGCTGGACAGTATTACTGTTGAAGTGTATGGAACGAAATTACCTTTGAATCAAGCGGCAAATGTGACAGCGCCAGAACCGCAGCTACTGCAGATCACACCGTTCGACCCGGGCAACATTCAATCAATTGCTGCGGCAATTCGAAATGACCAAAGCCTTGGCTTTAATCCATCAGATGATGGTCGTTTGATTCGCGTCCCTGTGCCTCCCCTCACTGAGGAACGTCGCAAATTACTCGTCAAACAAACGGGCGAAAAGGTAGAAGAAGCTCGTATCGCACTGCGTAATATCCGTCAGGATGGACTAAAGGATGCTAAGCGCAAAAAAGATGCCAAAGAATTGTCCGAAGATGATGTGAAGGCAATCGAGAAGGAATTCGACAAATTAATGAGCGATTACCAAGAGAAGATCGACATTGCGTTTCGTGCTAAAGAAAAAGATATACTGACGATCTGATGCGGATCACAGATCGAGTTGTAGCGACGGGTCTACCGCTTGATCAGATTGTGGTCATCGGGAGCGGGGTTATGGATGCGCTTGGATTGCGGCGGAGCGATGACATTGACCTAGTGGCGTCAGAGAAATTATTTGCCGAACTGAAGTCTAGTGGTGATTATAATTACTTCATAAGGCATAACGAAGAAGTGCTTGAAAAAGACGATCAAGAGATTTGGCTATCTTGGGATGTTGACGGCGTCTCTCATTTCACTCAGTTATGGAACGGGGGTGTAACGATCGATAGTGTGCGATTTTGTCACCCAAAATCCGTTTTGGAATGGAAGAAGAAACATAACCGATCAAAAGATCAAAATGATATAGTTCTTTTGCAAAAATACCTCGATGATTCACAGTAGTCAAACCGCTATTTGAATTGTATACTGGTAACAGCTATTTATCGACTGAAAATCTGGAGGATTGATGGAACTAGTATTTGGAATAATTGTTGGTGCGTTGATATTGACAATTTTGGTTGTATTGCACGAATTGGGACATGCAATTGTCGCACGTCGTAACGGTGTTGTTGTTGAAGAATTTGGCATCGGGTTTCCGCCGAAAGCTTGGGGTAAGAAACTCAAAAATGGCATTCTATTCACTGTAAACTGGCTACCGCTTGGTGGGTTCGTCAAGTTGCAGGGTGAACACGATGCGGCAACAGGTAAGGGTGATTATGGTGCAGCGTCATTTTGGGTAAAAACAAAGATCTTGCTTGCTGGTGTTGTTATTAACTGGCTGACTGCAGTAGTTCTATTGGCTGTACTGGCCGTAACTGGACTGCCGCAGGTTATTCCGAATCAGTTTTCAATTGCGAGCGACACAACAACGGTAACACAGCCAGTCACGCTGAGTACGGTCACGAAAGATTCACCAGCTGAAAAAGCTGGGCTGCAAAAGAATGACGCTATTATTCGTTTTGGTGGTGAAGAAGTGCCAACGGCGCAGTCGCTGGTGTCTAAGGCAGCGGAGAGAAAAGGACAGACAGTTGAAGTTATCTATGATCGAAATGGGCGTGAACAGCGCACAGACGTGACACTCCGAGGCGACAACGACAATAATAAAGGATATCTGGGCGTAGGGACTGCACAACAGAGCTATACGCAGGCTACCTGGTCTGCCCCGATTGTTGGCGTTGTCCTGACAGGTCAGTTGACGACAGAGACATTCAAAGGTCTTGGTAGTCTGGTGGGTAATTTTGGTGGCGGGTTACTGTCACAATTGAGCGGCAATGACAAAACACGCGAAGCGGGCAATAAAGAGCTTGCGGCGGCGGGTGATAGTGTTGCAGGACCTGTGGGGATACTAGGTGTATTATTCCCGGCGGCGCAACAAGCGGGTTTGTCGTATCTTGTGTTGATATCTGCATTGATATCATTAACGCTGGCGGTGATGAATGTTTTGCCTATTCCTGCTCTTGATGGCGGGCGCTGGTTTACTATGGCTGCATTCAGACTTTTTAAACGCAAGCTAACCGAAGAGCGCGAAGAAAAAATACAAGCCGCCGGATTCTTAACTTTAATGGCGCTCGTCGTCGTGGTAACAGTCTTAGATGTCTCAAAACTCATCAAATAGCACTAAAAACAGCACAAAAAAGCATAGTGATACCACCAAGGCATCTGTGGTTCATACGCCAAAGCATATTAAAAAACTCGTATCTATCGCAACTAAACATCGCACAGAGCAACCTTCACCTGGCCCTAAAAAACATCGCAACTGGTCGGCGCTGCTGCTTTATCCAGCATGGGTTATCACGTCATTTATTCTCGCTGTTTTAATTGTATCGATTGTTTTTCAGGTCTTGTCGTTTACGGGCATTGACGTAGAAACGCTTATACCTGACGCAGCTCTGCAGACACTCTCGGCGGCTGTCATCTACGTATTGTCATTTGTAATTGCGTTCGGGGGTCAATATCTGGTAACCAAAAAGGTGATTAGTCTGGAGACACTTGGGCTAACACGACTAATGACATGGATGGATATTGGGCTGGCGCCACTTGCGGTGATTGTATATAGCTTGGTGTCTGTCGCGCTGTTGAATCTTGTTGTATTCGTAGTGCCATCGTTTCCAGTCGACCAGGCCCAGGACATTGGATTTAAAGCCTTAAACGACCAGGCGAGTTATATCTTGGCCTTTACGACGCTTGTTGTTGTTGCGCCAATCGCCGAAGAAGTGCTATTTCGCGGGTATCTCTACGGCAAGCTACGTGGCGCGGTGCCGATTTGGATTGCAGCGATCGTAACGAGTGTCATATTTGGGGTGATTCATGGGCAATGGAATGTTGCCGTTGATGTGTTTGCGCTTAGTTTGGTGCTCTGTAGTCTTCGCGAAATAACTGGTAGTATATGGGCAGGAGTGCTACTGCATATGCTCAAGAACGGTATCGCTTTTTACTTTATATTTATTGGATCAGTCGTCACACCAGGATTAGGAGGGTAACGTATGAAAATCAGTCAACTATTTACCAAAACAAGCAAAACTGCACCGGCAGATGAGATTGCGAAAAATGCGCAACTATTAATTCGTGCTGGCTACGTATATAAAGTAATGGCAGGTGTGTATGCGTATACACCGTTAGGACTGCGAGTTCTTGAGAACATAAAGCAGATCGTCCGTGAAGAAATGAATGCTATCGGTGGTCAAGAACTCATTATGACGAGTTTGCAGAAAAAAGAGACTTGGGAAGGTACGGGACGCTGGGACGATGAAACCGTCGACGTTTGGTTCAAGACGAAGCTCAAAGACGACACTGATTTAGGACTGGCGTGGAGTCATGAAGAAGCGATCCTGGAGATGATGCAGCAGTTTGTTAAGAGCTACAAAGATCTACCAACAAGTGTATATCAGTTCCAGACGAAACTACGCAATGAACTACGCGCAAAAAGTGGTATCATGCGAGGTCGAGAATTTGTCATGAAAGATCTGTACAGCTTGCATACAACGCAAGAAGACATGGATCGGTATTATGATAAAGTTATCGAAGCCTACAAGCGCTGCTACGAAAGGTTTGGACTAGGTGATAGCACGTTCGTCACGTTTGCCTCGGGTGGATCATTCACAAAATTTAGTCATGAATTTCAGACAATTTGTGATGCCGGTGAAGATATATTGTATGTTAACGACGACCGTACTATTGCTGTTAACGAAGAAGTGCTCGACGACGCAACGGCAGAACTGGGTGTTGATAAAAATCAATTAACTGCAGTGAAAAGCGCGGAAGTTGGGAATATATTCAAATTCGGTACCGAAAAATCCGAAAAAATGAATATGTTTTTTACTGATAGTGATGGAATAAAAAAGCCGATATTTCTTGCGTCGTATGGTATTGGTATTACTCGTGTTATGGGTGTTATTGTCGAGAAATATGCTGACGACAAAGGATTAATCTGGCCAGAGAGTATTGCGCCAGCAAAAGTATGTCTCGTAAGAATCGGTGGCGATGAAGCTATTACTGACGCGGATACACTGTATCAGGAACTGACCGACAAAGGCATTGAGGTTCTATACGACGACCGTGATGAGCGACCAGGTGCGAAATTTGCCGACGCCGAACTGATGGGTATCCCATATCGAGTCACCGTCAGCGATCGATTACGCGAAAACGGGCAGTACGAATATACTGTTCGAGCGACCGGTGTGACGGAAATATTGACACGCGACGAGCTGATTGCTAAACTAAATTAACTGTAAACAACTTCGAGTGGGGGTTTGCAAGGGATCAGAAGTTGCAGCAAGTGCTTGAGACAGCACTTTTTATAATGAATATTGAAGCACCAGATCGCCAAGAAATGAAAGTAGGCTTCCGTTTCGCCCGGCTTGCTAGTGATATAATGAATATAAAGGAACAAATATGAAAAAAATCTACCAGATTACAGATGAAGGTAAGAAAGAGCTAGAGACAGAGCTGACTGAACTCAAAGGTCGCCGTGGCGAGATTGCTGATAAGATTGCAGAAGCTCGTGATTATGGTGATCTATCTGAAAATGCAGAATATGATGCCGCTCGCGAAGAGCAAGGTTTGGTTGAAAGTCGTATTGCCGAGATCGAAGATGTTCTATTGAACGCCGACATTATCAAAGAGACGAAAAGCTCTACTGTTCATCTGGGCAGTAAAGTTGAAGTAAAAACTGGCAAGAAGACATTTACGTATCATATTGTCGGTCCTGTCGAAGCAAATCCGCTTGAAGGCCGCATCAGTAACGAATCACCAATCGGTGTTGCATTGATGGGCAAAAAAGTCGGTGATACTGCAACCATCACAACCCCAAAGGGCGAGATAAGCTACGAAATCGTTAGCTTGTAGCTGATTGCCGAGTGCAAACAAAATACAGTACCCGTATGTACTGTATTTTTGTTTGCGAAGGTGACTAGGCGACTTTATGTCGAGGAAGTGCAACGCTTGGTAGATCAAGATTCGTCGATGCTGCAACATTACTATCGTGCTCTTTTTTCATGTTGGCACGTTCGTGTCTTTTGGCGTCTTCTGAGTATTGGCGTTCAAGCGGAGCTTCAAGATCAACTCCGTGTGCTTCGTTCTCGGTGCAAAGAGCTTTGACTGTTGCTTGATCTAAGCTGGTTTTACTATCTGTATAAAGAATAGTGAGATTGGCAATATCATGAGATTGTCGGCATCTTTCAGGCTTGTCTTCAAATAATAAGTCGATTTCTCGATGGGCCATTCGAATAGCTTCTTCGTCATGGGTGGCTGCTGCAATTGATACGACAAGCATCTCGGCTTGATCTGGCGGAAGTACATCTGCTAGTAGAAGTGCAACCTGTGCAATATTTGCCGTCTCCTTTGCTGTAACTTCGAGCTCGCCGCTACGTATTGCTTCGGCTTTGTTAAGAAGATCTTGTTGGACGCTATCATAATAGACATATGATGGGATATCTCCTGACAATACATCTGATAGCTGAGGTACTGTTTCAAGTGCTGCTGTCATAAACGATCGCCTTTGCTTTCTTGAAAATGCGGCTCAACAATACTTTTCATAAAAGATTTAAATGCCAGTTCTTCGGGCGTAATAACCCGAAATGTATTATTTTCAGGGTAAATCTTTATATCTGCCTCGAGAAAACTCGGATCACGGTCGCCTTCTTTATCCAGTGTTTGGTAACTAACGCAGCCAGAGTAGGGGTACTCATACGTATGCCGAGAGTGTTCGCTAATGTTTGATTGTGCGGTTGATCGTTCAAATGTTTGTGTCATTCTGATACCATCTATGCTATATTAACGTTTGTTTATATTCACATAGTACACCCACAAGCGCTTTAAAGCAACAGCTATATATCATGAATGACTTAATCGTATGTGAATAAATTCACATTAGCACTATTCTACCTCTGTTAACTACAATAGTGTATACTAAAATATATATGGCAACACTTCAAGATTACAGAGACGAACGCCTGCGCAAGCTAGCAGAATTAAAAGAACTGGGCATCAATCCGTACCCGGCTAAATCATACCGTACGCACATGGCGGGTGAGATTACTAGTAATTTTGATGAACGAGAAGGTGACATGGCTGTCGTTGCTGGTCGCGTAATAGGGATTCGTAAATTCGGTAAATTGGCGTTTATCGTCGTCAAGGATAATACTGGATCGATTCAATTGTTTTTACATGCTCCTGATGTCGCAGAACTGCAGCCAGAACAGGGCATTGTTGGAATGAAGCAATTACCACTCCTTGATACTGGTGACTTTGTCGAAGCAACTGGTGAAATTGTTAGAACAAAAACAGGTGAGATATCAGTTGCGGTTAAATCGTTACGGTTGTTGACGAAAGCATTGCGACCGATGCCAACGGAATTAACGAACAAAGAAGAGCGTTTCCGTCGTCGATATGTCGATATGAATGTCAATCAAGATGTCCACGATCGATTTGTTCGTCGAAGTAAATTTTGGCAGGCAACGCGCGAGTTCATGAATGAACAGGGTTTCTTGGAAATCAACATTCCAGTACTTGAAACAACCGCGGGTGGTGCTGACGCGAATCCTTTTGTCACGCATATGGATGCGCTTGATCAAGATTTTTACCTACGTATTAGTCACGAATTGCCGCTCAAACGACTGCTAGTCGCGGGATACGAAAAGGTCTATGATATTGGCGCACGATTTCGTAACGAAAATTATAGTGACGAACACTTGCCAGAACATGTCGCGATGGAGTGGTACTGGGCATATGCAGACTGGGAAAAGGGGATGGAATTAACCGAACAGATGATTCGATTTATTGCAGATCAGACGTGGGGGACTCGCCAGTTCACACTGTCCGATGGAACGACTGTTGATTTCGGGGCTGACGGTGAACACTTCCCGCGCATTAGTTTTGTTGAGGTGCTTCGTGATCACTTCCAGATTGACGTATTTACATCGCCGATTGAGGATATCGCTACCAAACTAAAAGAACACGGACTGGAAGTAGAGAAGCAAGATAATCGTCAACGCAGCCTAGACAAGCTATGGAAAAAATTCCGCAAAACGTTATCTGGGCCAGCATTCCTCGTTGATATGCCAACCTTTATGCAGCCACTTGCAAAAACACAGCCGGATAACCCCGAACTAACAGAACAGTTCAATCTTGTATTTGGCGGTAGCGAAATGTGCAAGGCGTTTTCAGAACTAAACGATCCAATCGATCAATACAACCGCTTCCTAGAGCAGCAGCAAATGCGTGATAGCGGTGACGAAGAAGCGCAGATGATGGATATTGACTACGTTGAAGCACTAGAATATGCCATGCCGCCAGCATGCGGACTTGGCTTTAGTGAGCGCGTATTCTGGTCGCTTGAAGGTGTGACAGCGCGTGAAGGTGTGCCATTCCCACAACTTCGTTCCGAAATTGATCCGACGACGCTTGATATTTATCCGGAAATCGCTGGTAAATAGGAATACCTAATAAAAAATACTTCCCGATAATAGGGAAGTATTTTTTATACGAGTAAGTAATGCTAAGCGGCTTGATTAACTTCGTCAGCGCCGTCGACTAGTTCGCCGATAACGATATCGATATTATCTTGCACGATCTCTTTATAGTCAGGGACGTGCTTGGCAATCCAATCGCCAACTTCTTCGTCAGTAGCGTTGTCTTGTAGGTCAATAAGTTCCTGCAATTGTTCGTCACTAAGTGATTCAGTGATTTCTGCACCGATTCGTTCTTCGACCGTGTCGTTAAGGTGGGCGAGGAGAGAATCGATGTCTTGGTCGCCAAGGTTGATGCCAAGAGCAAGGAGCGCGTCTTTAGTTATGTATGTGTCCATGTGTTTTTATTCCTTTTATTATATTTTGATTATAGACTATTCTGCTATTTCGGCCATACGAGCGGCACGTTCTTCGGGTGAGAGTGTAGGCTTTTTCTGAATCTTTTCGCCCTTGATATACTGATTAGATTTTCGCGCTGTATTTGCGGTAACGCGACCTATTTTGCTTTCACTGACAGACTGTCTGATGTTGTTGTAGTTTTCTTGACGAAACGCCTGGCGATTTTGTTTGCGCTGTTGCTTTGCTGCACTTGCGACGCGTGATTTATCAACAAGTACCTGTCGCTCTTTTTCGCGTTCCTCGGCTTTTTTTGCCTGAAAAGCTTTTTCGTATTCTACTGCAGTAAGCTTCTCGTTAATCTTGTCTTGTTTTTTCGACAAGCGTGATTCTTTGTTGTCTAGGCGCTTGGCGCGACGAGCATCACTGCGGAATGTCGCTTTCATCCATGCTTTTTTGAGAATACCTTTTAGTCCGCCTTTTTCTGCGATGGCTTCTTTGATGGCCGGCATGCCATCCGGAATCTTATCGGCGCGGGCGGTAAGTCGTTCACCAAGTTTTAACTTCTCTGTCCTCGCTTCGGCCGTACTTGCTTTAATAGCTTCAAGCGCTCTAATACTCGGAGTTTCTGTGATAGTTTCAGGATTGGCTGCGGCTGTACCAATACTTCTGATGACTTCGGTGGCTGTTGATGGGGGAGACTCACGATTTTCGAGTTGAGCATTTGCCATCGTCTCTGCAAATGATACACGACCAGGCGCTTCGCTATGTCGTCCTGAAGGTTCTTCCGGGGCTTGCGCTTCAACGGAACGAGCTTGATTGGCCTCTCTGGCAACACGTGCTCGTTCCTGCATCATCGGTCCAAATTTCAGACTCATTTTTTCAGCTTGACCGGGTATGGTTATTTGCTCGACTGGAGTAGGATTGGTCGGCTGAGGTGCTTCTGACGTAGCAATTACTTTGCCGCCAATCGCATTATTAAGATTTTCAAGAACTGCTGCGGCATTTGCCGTATTCTCAGCCGTAAGTAGGGCACTCTGCTCCGTGGCTTTCGCGACTTCGCGTCGTGCTGCTCCTGCTTTCATTATTTCGCTCAGACGATTCTCTTGTTTGACAAACGTATCTGCTATCGGATTGGACTGTTCTGCTGTTGATTCAGGCGAGTCAGTGACCTCTGAAGTTAGTGGGTTTAGCTCTTGCTCCCACTGACCGAAATCAGCAGCTTGAGTTTCTTGGCTAGGTAGAGTAAAATCCTCGTGACTGACGCTTGATAATGTATTGTTGTTTCGCATTTTTTATTTCTTGTTTATGTTTGATTGGTTTGTAATTACATTAGCATAAGTATGATAAAAAGTCAACTATGTAGTATCGATGTAGGTGCGAGGTGTGGTGAATTTTGCTATAGTAGATGGTATGAAACGACTGATTTTGGGACTAATTGTTACACTGGGTGTATTAAGCGGATTAGCGGCGCCAGTATCTGCAGACGCGAATGATTTTACGTTCAAATCATTTGAAGCAGATTATTATCTGGGGTCGGATAGCGAGGGTCGATCGACACTAAAGACGGTTGAAAAATTAACGGCTGAATTCAACATCCCGAATCAAAACCATGGAATCGAACGAGCCATTCCTAAAAACTACGATGGTCACCCAACAACGTTGAAGATACAATCCGTGACGGATGAAAATAATACGCCAATAGAGTACGAAGTAAATTCTTCGAATGGAAATAGCGTCCTGCGAATTGGAGATGGTGACACGTATGTTACTGGAACGAAAACCTATGTCATTACGTATACGCAGCGCGATGTGACAAAATACTTTGAAAACACGGGTTTGACGGAATTTTACTGGGATACGAACGGCACTTTATGGAACCAGCCGTTTGGAAGTGTGATGACACGGGTGCATTTGTCTGATTCTGTACTGCCGACATTGACCGATAAACTGGCGTGCTATTACGGGTCGGCGGGCGCAACAAATCAATGTTCAATTAACGCTGAGGGTTCGGTCATTACTGCCACGGCAGATAGCTTGCAGACGCGTGAGAACATGACTATTGCTGTAGGGTTTACTGCTGGGACATTCCGAGGATATGAACAGTCAACTGCAGAAAAAATTGGTGCGTTTCTGTTGGGGCTTTGGCTGGTGTCGTTAATTATTACCGTACCACTGGGTATTGCCTTGACGATCTGGTTTTGTGTTCGTTATGTTCAGGTAGGTAGACGCAGCAAAGAAATGGGCACGATTGTCGCAGAATATTTACCTCCAAAACAAACGAGTGTGCTGGCTGCGGCCAAAATTGGTGATGGTACTCGCGCGGAAACGATAGCACAGATGATTGATCTCGCGGTGCGACACTACATCAAGATTTATCAGACAAAAGAGAAATCGACGTGGAAGCCTGCTGAATTTGAACTAGAAATTACAAAAGATATTAGTGACTTGACCCTTGATGAGCGTGACTTTATAGCGACGTTATTTGGTGCAACAGCCGTTGGCACAAAGCTTGACATGAAGACACTTAAGAACAACTACAAACTAGTCAGTGCTATGCAGGCAAATAGCAAACGTATGACAAAAAGAATTCAAGGTGAATATGGTTTGCAGCACAAAGACGAAACGATGAATAAGTGGTTTATGCGTTTTGCCTGGATACTTTTGTTACTTTCAATAGTATTCTTGGCGCCAACGCTTTTTATTGCAGCATTAACGGCATTTATCTGTGGTAGTAGTCTGCAAGTTCTCACCGACAAAGGGCTCAATTTGCGTCGATATTTGGCTGGACTGAAACTCTATATTGGCGTCGCAGAGCAAGATAGGGTAAAGATGCTGCAAAGTCCTGAAGGTGCAGAAAAGATCGGTTCGCCAGTTGACGGTAATGATAGTCGCCAGATGGTGAAATTGTACGAAAAAGTATTACCGTATGCGGTGTTGTTTGGGCAAGAGAAAGAATGGAACAAGCAGCTAGGTAGCTACTACGAACAGGCAAGTGCGCAACCAGATTGGTACGTAGGTCAGACGGCCTTTAACGCAGCATTGTTTACGACTGTAGTCAGTGACTTTGGCGCAAGTATGAATAGTTATTCTGCGTCATCTGATTCGTCATCGGGTGGGTCAAGCGGTGGCGGATCGTCAGGCGGCGGAGGTGGTGGCGGCGGAGGTGGTGGCTGGTAGCCATTGTCTATAAAATCTGGCTATCCTAATCACGCATTTTTCGGTATCATAAGGGGAATGAGCTACCGCAATGACCGAACAAAATATATATTTTTAGCCCGAATTTTCGTACTCGTTGCCTTTATAGGAGTGGGGATCTTGATTTTTACCAATGTAGGTCACGATCCATCGCAAATCGCGTTTAGCCTGATAGCGTATGTTATTAGCGTGGCGGCATTGATAATGACGACACTTCAAAGCCTGTCAATATCGCGACAAGTGCAAACGACAGAACGTGCGGCACGACTAGTGCATGAAACAGCAGAACAGTTAAAGGCGCTCGTCGCCGAAGATCATAGACTGGAAAGAGAGATTCGCCAGGACATACGGCTTGATCACGAGATAATTACGATTCTGGAAGAGCATGGTGTTGGTGATAGCGACACCGAGCGACACCAGGTGGCAACACGAATCGCACAAAGGTTGAACTCTACGACAGGTAGTATCGAGAAGCGGCGGTAATGAATACCGATGATGAGCTGAAAGCATTTGCTGACGGGCTGCCGGTTCATGATTTTTATGATCAGATTGTGACTACGGTTGATCAAAATCAAGTGACGATCATAACGGCCGAAACGGGTGCGGGCAAAAGCACACAAGTGCCACAGTATTTAGCGGAACATGGGTACGCAAAAGTCGTCGTGACGCAACCAAGAATACTCGCAGCTCGTAATCTGTCGCGTCGTGTTCGCGAAGAGTGGGCGACAAGGAATAATGTTGATGCAGACGAGATTGTAGGATATCGAACCGCACACGAACGAGATGATAGTGGACACACGCACATTTTATATTGCACCGATGGACTACAGCTGGTTCGTGAAATCACGGGTTCTGGTGTGACGCAGCGGCAAGTTTTGGTGCTAGATGAGGTTCATGAATGGAATGAAAATATGGAAGTGTTGGTGGCGTGGGCACGCAAACGCTGCGATGAAGACCCCCAGTTCAAGGTTGTTATCATGAGCGCAACAATCGAAACAGCGAGTTTGGCAGACTATTTTGACACTGATGCGGTAATTACTGTTCCAGGCCGCAGTTATGATGTAGAAAAACGACGTGGAACAGATGTGATTGGTGAAATATACGAATCTATGAAATCACGGCATAATGTATTAGTGTTTTTGCCGGGTAAAGCAGAGATCCAAAATGTCAGTGATGCGATTAGCGCAAAAGCAAGCGAATACGGCGTTCCTATTATTCCACTTCATTCCCAACTGGAAGCAACAGCGCAACAAGAAGCGTTTGCAGGTTACCCGCAAGGCAAAATTATTTTGGCGACAAATATTGCTCAGACAAGTGTGACGATCGATGACATTGATGTTGTTATTGATAGCGGACTGGAACGGCGAAGCGAAGTGCGGAGTGGTGTTGAAGGTCTATTTATTGCGCAAACATCGCAGGCGGATTGTTTGCAGCGCGCTGGTCGTGCTGGCCGAACAAAGCCAGGTGAATATATACTGGCGCCATACGACACAATGCCATGTCTAGAATTTGATGAACGTGAAGCGTATGGAACGCCTGAAATTTTGCGAAAGCATATTGATCGTTTGACGTTACGGCTTGCGGCTATCGGTATCGACATTGAATCACTTGATTTTTATCATGACCCAAGTCATAAGGCTATTATGCAGGCGAAACGTACGCTTATCGCACTTGGCGCGCTGACAAAAAGTGGTGACGTGACGCGTATTGGGCGTCAGATGGAGCAATTTCCGGTTGAATCTAGCTATGCTCGAATGCTTGTAGAGGCTGGTCAATGTAATGCCGAAGTGCAAACAAAACTCGCTGCTATTATTGGTATCCAAGAGATCGGAGGAATAGTAAAGGGCGGACTGCGATACACTGGATGGAAAAAGTACACAAAACAGTACAAATCAGATTTGTTGGCGCAGTATGATGTGTATCTTTCGTTACCCCAGATAGTTCCGGATGATTACGAAGAGATAGGGATTATAAGTAAGAATGTTCATAAAGCACGCGAGGTTATGGATCGATTAAATCGTGACTTAGGACTTGATCCAGAACTTTTGACTGCTATCACCGACAGCGAACAGCAGAGTTTACTGCGATGTATCGTTGCTGGCCAAATAGATCAATTGTGGGTGATCGATGACAAAAACGAAGCGGTTCATATTTTGACAAAACGTCGTCGTGAACTATCGAGTAGTACGGTTGTTCGTAATCCAACGCTGATTGCTGGTACGCCGTTTGATCTGCAAGTGCCAACAAAATCAGGTGGACTAGAGACTTTGAAATTGGTGCAGGGAATCACAGCTGTGCAGACTGACTGGTTAGTAGATCTTGCGCCGCATTTGTTTGCCGGTCGGCGAGGAAAGACTATCTATGACCCACGATCGGGTCGACTGGCTACGCGGCAAATGGTGCGGTTCGGCGGGCAGGTATTAGAGGGTGGCGTGCAGCCCGTCACCGATAACACGCCTGAAAATCGTCGCCAGTTTGTCGATGCGTATGCAGCATGGGCATACGAGATGATCGAGCGTGAACGTCGAAGTTATGCAAAATATCACACGAAACGCATACCAGGTGTGCCACTGCGGCAGATTCAGCAGCACACGAAATCAATTGCCGGTGATGTAATCGCACTTGACGACTTATCGGTTCAGCGCAAGAAAGAGTTGCTTGATCTGACAAAACTACATACGTACCTAGGAAATGATTTTATGGCGCAATTAGGAACGCACCGACGCGATGCCGGTCGCGTGCAACCAGATCAGCGGAGTCATCGCGGGTGGAAACCAAAGCATAAACGGAAATATGATCGTCGTCATGACTGATAACCACAAGGAGTATGTTGTGTTTAAAGTAGTAATGTGATATAATAAAAATATGAAGAAAGCAAATACTGAACAACGTCAGCGAAGCATTTCAGCAGCGATTGGCTCGGTCAGAGCCGAGGGACTAATGCCGTCTGTAAAGACGCAAAAGCGTCTGCAGGATTATGCTAACGGCAAGATCACGGCATCTGAACTTCGTCGCGTCACTGTTCAGGAAATGAAACAATCTAATCGACGAACCACTATCGCCGAATAGGCTATGGCGTGGCGTACGACGCAAGTAACGATCATTATATCGATCCAGCCATTGGCATTCTTAGGAATATTGCTGGAGCAAAAACGCAAGCGGAATTAGATCGCAGTGAAGCCGACGTTACTCCTGTTATTATCGCAACTTTAACTCAGTTTGAACCACCGGTCTTAACGGAATTCAACAAGCAATTGCTCCAAGATATTCATCGAGAAATTTTTAATACAATTTACGACTGGGCTGGTGAGTTTCGAACAATTGATATCGGCAAAGAGACTGCGTATTTTGCACATGCTGATTACATAGATCAAAGCTTGGAAGGTTTTTTGCGGAATCTTGACATAGATATCGTCGAATTTTCGCGTCGCAAAAAATACGCAGTAGAGATAATAACGAAAATGTATTCGGAATTGAATGCTATCCATACTTTCCGTGAAGGCAATGGACGTGCAATTCGTTCATTTGTACGATTATTCGCAATTAATCATGGTTGGGATATCGAATGGCATCGTATGAACCCAGATGAAAATATTGCGGCATGCGTAGAAGCCATGAGTGCGGACGAGATATTAATGCGATTGATGTTCGAAAAGCTACTAGTTAGATATTGAGCATGATTAGCGGTGAAAACCTGTTCACTAGCAAATGCACCATGACGCAGGTATAATTCAGACATGACGAACATCTCTTGGAACGAAATTGCCGACCGTGCGACCGAATTTGCGAGCAAATGGCAGGGCGAAACGTATGAAAAAGGCGAATCACAATCGTTCTGGGGCGATTTCTTGAATATCTATGGCGTTGATCGTCGACGTCATGGAGCATTTTTTGAATACGCAATCAAAAAGGGTAATGGCAAACAAGGATTCATCGATATGTTTTGGCCAGGGCAATTGCTGGCAGAACAGAAATCCGGCGGTAAAGACCTGACAAAAGCGGGGATTCAAGCCTATGAATACCTAGAGACAATGCCAGATCACGATTTGCCGCACGCGATAGTGCTGAGTGATTTTGCATCGTTCGTATTTCTATTGAACGACGGAACCAAACAAAAGGTAGAATTTACACTGGCTGACTTGCCAAAGAACGTAAAACTATTTGGGTTTTTGATCAATCAACAGTCAAAACGCCTCGCCGAAGAACATCCCGTCAACCGAAAAGCGGCAGAGGCAATGGCAAAGTTACATAATCAATTACATGACGACAACTACACCGGTCATGACCTCGAACTGCTGCTGGTGCGATTGGTGTTTTGCATGTTTGCCGACGACAGCGGCATATTCGACCAAAACGTCATGTTGGAATACCTGCAAAACCGGACGAACGATGACGGGTCAGATTTAGGATCGCGACTAGTCGATATATTCCAGACGATCGATACGCCGCTACAAAATCGTCAAACATCACTGGACGAAGCGATTGCTAGTTTGCCGTATGTAAATGGTGGTTTATTCGCAGAATCGATTCGTACGCCACATTTTAGCGGTGCGATGCGTCGTGTTTTGTTGACGGCGATGCAGTTGGATTGGTCAAAGGTCAGCCCGGCCATATTCGGTAGCATGTTCCAAGGAGTTATGGACGATCAGCAACGCCGCGACCTGGGTGCGCACTATACCAGCGAAAAGAATATTTTGCGGGTTATCAAGCCATTATTTTTGGATGATTTATACAGCGAATTTGCTCTTGCGCTGGCTGCTGGCCCGCGCAAAAAGTTCGACGAACTAGAAAAGTTTCATGCAAAGTTAGCCAATTTGCGGTTTCTAGATCCGGCCTGTGGATCGGGTAACTTCTTGATCATTGCCTACCGCGAACTACGCCGACTAGAACATAAAGTTATCGACGCAAAGCGAAAAGGTGACCAGACTATCGACTGGCTAGCGACAAGCGATCACGGAAGTGTTCGGATCGATGTCGACCAGATGTACGGTATCGAATACGAAGAATTCCCGAGTATGATCGCCCGCGCCGCACTGTGGCTGACAGATCATCAGATGAACATGGAATTCAGCAAACAATCGGGCAGCATGTTCAAACGTTTGCCGTTGACCGCCAGCGCGAATATCACACACGGCAATGCACTGATGACCGATTGGGCGGATGTCGTCGACCCACAAAAATTAGATTATATTCTTGGTAATCCACCGTTCTTGGGGCAAACCTATCAAAGCTCTCAGCAAAAGCAAGAAGTTGCAGCAGTATTAAAAGATATCAAAAAGACGGGTGTACTTGATTATGTATCTGCATGGTATGGCAAATCAGCACAGATGATGAAGTTGAATACAAAGATACAGACCGCATTAGTGTCGACGAATTCGATTACTCAGGGCGAACAAGTATCGATATTATGGAAATATATGCTTGATCAGGGAGTAAAGATTAATTTCGCTCACCGTACGTTTAAATGGGCAAACGATGCCAAAGGGGTCGCGGCGGTGCATTGTGTAATTATTGGGTTCGCACTTTTTAATAAGTCGGAAAAGAAAATATTTGATTATCCGAATATCACTGATGAGCCAATTGATGGTACGGTCAAGAATATCAACCCTTATCTGGTTGATGCCGTTGGTGTAGTTATCGAGAACAGAAATACGCCGCTGAGTGATGCGCCAAAAATGATATGGGGAAACAAGCCAACGGATGGTGGAAATTTCCTACTCAATAAAGATGAGTATGAATTGGTGTCAAAATCTGATCCGTACGCCAGCAAGTATATCAAACGATATATAGGTGGCGGAGATTTTCTGAATAATAATATTCGGTACTGTCTTTGGCTCAAGGATGCTAGCCCGAATGACATTAGGTCTTCTGATTTTTTACGGAGTCGCATAAACTCTGTAGGGATATTTCGACGCCTCAGCAAGGCCGAGACGACACAGGCCTTTTCGGATTACCCAACACTATTTCGACAGATATCACAGCCATTAACTGGAAATTATTTGGCTATTCCGGAAGTTTCGTCAGAGCGAAGGAATTATATACCTCTAGCGTTCTTTGACTATCAGGTAATCGCCAGTAATACCGTCCAGCTCATTCCAAATGCTACGAACTATGATTTTGGAATACTGACCTCTCGAATGCACATGGCGTGGATGCGTGCCGTTGCGGGTCGCCTGAAAAGCGACTACCGTTACAGTAAAGATATTGTCTACAATAACTTCATTTGGCCAGACGCAACGGAAGATCAAAAAGCAGAAATATCAAAACTAGCCAAAAATATTCTCGACGCTCGCGCCGAATTTCCAGATACATCGCTTGCAGACCTCTACGATCCACTCACAATGCCACCATCTCTCTCGCATGCCCACAAAACCCTCGATCGAGCCGTCGACAGACTCTACCGACCCATACCATTCGTTGGTGATGCTGAACGTGTTGCACTATTATTTCAGAGGTATAGGGAGATAGATAATTGACGCGAGGCTCTAAAATCTTAGGCGTGCTGTGGATATTTATTATATCTTTATCAATAATGCTAATGGTATTTAGTCTAAATATTCAAGATTCTGAACAAAGTCACCAAAGTGGTGAATTACTAGGTTTCTTCGGAAATATACTAGGGGGAATTATTGGTGTCATAGGTGCGGTGAGTGTTGCACTGCTTGCTTATCGATTGGAGCGTCAACATGAGTTAAAAGTAGAAGAGCAAAAGAAAATCGGAGAATACCATAGGACGATTCAAGCTGCCGAGGTGGTTCTTCAGGATCAAATTGGTGTCCTGTCGATGAATGCGCGAGTTCTGCCTCAATGTAGACGAAACTTAGAGAGTGGGACTAGTTTTTTGAATATGCCAAATACAGTTGATGTAGAGATGGGTCTCCTGAGGCGTTTTAGAAATATTGAGCTCGCAAACAAATGGTTGAAATACTCCATGCAAGCAAAGATTTTTGACAAGCAGTTAAAAGAGTTTACGGTTTTTTATCTAGATACTGCTAAGGCTATACACATGTTATCCCTTGAGTCAAAAAAGATAGATCAAGATATTGTACATCATGATTACGCGGTACTCGCAAGCTTTGCACGTGAGGTTGAACAAGCTAACGAGATACTTCTGAAAGAAACTCGGTCGCTTTTTACGTATGTGGTCTGCCATGCTCGGCTAAAAGATCACTATTTTAAAAGTCTTGAGGAGGTTAATGAATATTCGGTATCTGAATCTTCCTACGCCGCCACACTGCACGAAGTGAACGAGCGATTTACGTTAGATAAAATGTTTACAGAGCTTCCTCTAACGGAATCGTGAAAATCTCAGAAATGAAAAGGTCGAAGAAACAGCGAGAATTAATATCATTTCGACAAGTTTTTCAGTTGAATGATTATCCGAATATTAAGCAAGATGATAAACCTGACTTTGTCGTGAGCCATAACGGCATATTATTCGGAGTTGAGGTAACTGAGTATTACCAAGATCAAACAAGCGCAGACTATGCCAATGTACCGAATTACATGAATAACATCCTCGATGATGAATCGATGATTAAGAGAAAAGATAGGGGAAAGCTTGAGAAAGTACGGGTAGGTTTTGAGATGGGAGGTGTACCTATGTATACGCAGGATGCGGTATATCGTCAGTCTCAACCTATTCAGGATAGGTTGAAGAAATTAAACGACATAATTAACGCGAAAATTACCTCGATGCAAGAGTATAAGATGGATGACTTGGAATTTGTAGAGTTAATTATTCATGATCAAGGCGACCTATTTGGGGGAGAGAGCGGCCGTGAAATATACAGATACCTATCGGAGCTTAGTCAGTCGCCTCTTGAAGGACTCCCGTACCGACGGATATACATCAGCAAGAAATTCGGTGTATTTGATGAGCCGATTATTTTTCGATCGGATATGGATATCGGGGATTAGTTCTAAAGTAGGTCTAGTTCTCAGTATAGGTAAATGTTAGCGCATAGATGGCGTGGGTTCCGTCTTCGTTGATAACTGTGTGGAACTGTATTATGTTGACTGGTTGATTTGTTTGTATAGAAATTTTCCTTATGAACATATTATGAGCGATCGTTACAATCTTTCAAGGTGCCATATTACTTGCGTCGTTTTTTTCGCTTCTTTTTCGGACTACCGAATATCATTTTCACAGAGAACTCGAGCGCGTCGGCAATTTTGTTACCAAAAAATGCTTTCGTGTCACTTTTATACTTTCTGCCGTATTTATTAGTGATAGGAACTCTACTGCGGGCAGGTTGATATGCGGATATTTGAAGCGAGCTGGGTGTTGGGCGCGTGCAGTTGATTACATGCTTGGTTGTGTGGTCTATGTAATACCAGCGCTTTGTCTTGTTTACGTAAAGTAACAATAACGGATTACTCCCGTGATAGTGGAGCGCTGCAAGTGCACGCCTGCGATGGTCCATCTCAAACTCTGTAGCGCTAGTCGACTTATATTCAACATGAGCGCGTGAATTCTGACCGTTCCATACGACTGACAATTCAAAATCCGGCGTATATTGATTCTTGCCTAATGCGACACCGCTTGGTCTGCGCCATTTTCCCGAAAATCCATTCCTCACTAATCTGCGTATGAATATGGCTTCAGATTTAGAATCCAAATAGACATTCTCGCCATCAACTTTATACCAGCCGGGTTTTGCAGGGGATTTGTACATCACTGACAGTGTAACAACATCACCCAAAAAGTAAAACAACCCGCATCGATGGCTTCGATGCGGGTAACCATACTCGGTCAGCGAACTCATTGGATTGAGTTTGGGCAGTTCAGAACGAACGCAAAGGATTGCGAGGCAAACGCAGCAGATACAAGCGGGTATGTCCACGAGCTGGTGAACACAAAGTTGATCGTAGCTATAACCGTGACGGCTATCAGTGCATATTCTTCGGTCAATTCTAGTGGGATGCCGAACAGATGCTAGTGTGAGGCCGCTTTATTTATAAGCTATATGTGTTGACAAAACATAGTACCTTGTTTAACATAGAACTATGACAGTGAATAGTAATGATAGAAGGAATGACGATGGACGAGAGTGAAGTCTATGCTGAACAGCTAGCGACGCAGCTGCGGAAAGGATTTTTGGCATACTGTGTTCTAAAAGTGTGTTCGCACGAGCCCAAGTACACAAGTGACATTATCCGAGCACTTAGCCAGGCTGAGTTGGTGGTCGTCGAAGGGACGATTTATCCGCTACTCAGTAGGTTGCAAAAAGACGGACTACTGGCACATGAATGGCAAGAATCGGAACAAGGTCCGCCGCGGAAGTATTACAAGATTACAGAGTTTGGCGGAAACGTTGAACAGCATGTGAGTAAAAAAATAATTGCATTGAACGCAACGTTAAAGAAACTATAAGGAAGGTATTATGAAAGAAACGACACGAATTCATATTGCAAAAACGTCATATGACATTGAAATCGCCGCCAAAAAAGCGCTTGAAAAATATATTAGCGTTCTAGAAGCGTATGCCGAAGACGATGAATTGCTTAATGATATCGAGATTCGCATAACGGAACTACTAGCTGAACGCAATGTCCAGCCAAACGGGGTCATTACGGCCGATGACGTAAAGGCAGTTCGTACGCAGCTGGGTGAACCAGAAGAGTTTATGGACAATGGTGATATTGCAATTGGGCCAGGGGTAGAATTGTCGAGTAATCCAAACCGTAAACTATATCGCAATATCGACGGTGCGGTGTTTGGGGGAGTGTTGAGTGGTGTTGCATACTTCTTTAACATAAATCCACTATGGACACGCTTGATTTTTATTATTCTACTATTTGTGACCGCTTTTATGCCGATGGCGTTGATTTATGTCATTCTTTGGGTGGTTATTCCGCCAGCACGAACAGCCGCAGAAAAATTACAAATGGCAGGTCGACCCGTCACATTAGCGCAAATTCGTGAACTGAACGAAAGCGCGGTGAGTGATCAAGCGGCCGGGCAAACGAATGTTGCACAGCGGGTTATTCTGTCGATATTGGGAATATGCAGTGCAGTGGCGGCAATAGGAACTGCACTGTTTACGGGGTTTGTCGCGCTGGCCATCGGGTTTCGTAGTACAGACTACCTGTCAAACATACAGGTACCGATCGATCATGGTCCGGAATGGCCATATCTGGTAGCGTACGGTTTGGCGATAACAAGTGGGCTTTTGTTATCGGCGCTATTCGGCATCATTGCCTATACATTAATGGCGCGAAAGTTCACCAAACGAATTATAATTGCGATTATCATTGTCATCGCGGCGGGAGCGACATCGTTTGCAGCAGCAGCTGGAATTATGAGTTACCGCGATAGGTTTATGAGCGAAGAAATTGATCGATCAATGCAAACACGAACAATTGAATTACCGGTGTCATTCCGTGATGCAACGTCACTCAAAACAACATTTCATTCTGCTGATGTAAAGTATATTGTCGATGCGACGCCTCGTATGATAGTTACCTCGGTTGAAAATACCTCGTTACCGAAGATGGACATCAATGACAAGCAAGCAACACTATCATTTGACGGGAAAGACTATGGTAACTTTTCCAAAGCATTTACGCGGATTACTGTGTACGGACCAAAGCTAGAAGCAATCAGCGCTGATGGCACTCAGATCAACTATAAAGGTGGCAGCGGAACATTGACGGTTGATTCTATGAATAGCGCATCAGTTATCGTCAAAGACGGTAGTTATCAGCTAGTTACTGCGCGGCCGTCAGGTCAATCAAGCATTGAAGCAACTGATGCAACAGTAGAGCAAGTAGTTGTTGATGCTAAAGACCAAGGAAGATATTCGTTTGGAGTGGTAAAGACACTCATCGCCACTGTCCCTGAGGTATGTCCGTCTACATCTGGATATGCAATACAAAGCTGGGGCACGATCGCTGGCGTGAGTTCTGGAAAGATGACGTATAACTCTACGGAACGACCTGCTACGAATGGAACGGTAGTCGACCAACCTTGTGCATACATGAGTATCGGTCAATCAACTGATACTGACATGAATGAATAAACGGTTGATGCTACAATAGAATAAAGATAAGGGGGAGCATGATCGAAGTTACGCAGCTGACAAAGACGTATGGCAAAAAACACAATATATTTACTGCACTTGACGATGTATCGTTTACCATTCCAGACGGAGCAAGTGTGGCGATACTGGGAAAGTCAGGAAGCGGGAAATCAACACTGATGCACGCGATGAGCGGCCTTGACCGTCCACAGACTGGCAAGGTTGTGATTGACGGCGAAGATATTCTGACACTCAAAACGAAAGCAGTAGACAAGTTTAGGGCGACAAAAATGAGCTTCATATTCCAATCGTTCTTTATTCAAGCGAACGAAAACTGTTACGACAATGTTAGTCTCCCCCTTGAAATCGCAAATGTTCCGCTCAAAGAGCGTAGGAAGCGTGTTACGGACGCATTGGAATCGGTGGAACTAGGCGACAAGATCAAATCAAAAGCGAAAAACTTGTCAGGCGGTCAAAAACAGCGTTTGGCGATAGCAAGAGCAATTGTGAATAAGCCTCAGATTATTTTTGCCGACGAGCCAACTGGAAATTTGGATAGTGCAACTGGTGAAAAAGTTGAAGATATATTGTTCGGGTATAACAAAAAGAACGGAGTCACGCTGATCATTGTGACGCATGACCCTGATTTAGCTCGAAAGTGCGATATGCAGATCAATGTAAAAGACGGCAAGATTGAATCTATCCGTGAATCAAAAACAAAGTCTATCGCCAATGTGACAAAAAAGGGAGTATCGACAGTATGAAAGTAACAGACACAATTCGACGCGCCGGCCGTAGCCTGCGAAACGCAAAGGCGAGGACGTTATTAACGAGCCTTGCTATTGGTGTCGGTGCATTTACGATCATATTAAGTCTTGCTGCTGGTGCGGGCGGGCGGCAATATGCTCAAGATATCGTGGCGAGCAACACGAATGTTTTGGAATTGTACGTGCAGCCAAAACAAGATGATCAATCTGATTCTTCAAAACCCAAAGAATACAGCGAGGATCCTTCGATATCGTATGGCGGTGGATTTAGTCTAAAATTACTACAGCAATCAGATATTGATAAAATCGAAAAAATTGATGGTGTCGAAGATATAACGCCTGTATATAATGTGAGCGCGAAATACGTTACGCGTGAAGGGCAGAAGAAATACCAGGCAAGTATTGAATCGTTTACAAGTACTCTGAAGCAGGAATACGTAGCAGGAAATGGCGACACAATGGGTGCGAATGACGTCGTTATACCAGAGGCGTTTCGTGAGGTGCTGGGATTTGTGGATAACTCCGCCGCGATAGGCCAGAATGTCACTGTCGCAGTTGACGGGGCAACGCTTGGAGCTCCAGATAAAGTTGTAACATTGAAAGTTGTTGGCGTTGTGGGAGAATCTGCACTGGCATCGATCGGTGGTTCGGCAGGTCTGCAGCTAAATAAAGATATAGTAAAAGAGCTGTATCAATATAGCCAAGCTGGTACACCGAATGAAAATGCCTATACGGGTGCGACCGTGACAGCCATATCGGAGAGCAAGGTTCAGGACATTAAGACTGCAATCAATAGTCAGGGTTATGAGGCGCAAACTGCCGAAGATCTAATGGGATTTATTTTCCAGTTCATTAATGTTCTCCAGGGCATTTTAATAGGATTTGGTGCACTAGCGGTGCTGACATCAATATTTGGGATTATCAATACTCAATATATTAGTGTTTTAGAGCGAACGCAGCAAATTGGATTGATGAAGGCGCTTGGAATGCGACGCCGCGATGTGGGTCGTCTGTTTAAATTCGAAGCTGCATGGATCGGATTTTTGGGTGGTGCGCTTGGTTCTGGACTAGCATTTATTGCTGGTACGGCAGCAAATCCATGGATTCGGGATACACTGAATTTGGGTGATGATACGAATCTTCTGATATTCGAACCATGGTCGTTTGTTGCAGTTATTGTCGGTCTGATGTTGGTGTCGATCGGCGCGGGTATCTTACCTGCCCGAAAAGCGGCGCGACTTGATCCTATTGAAGCACTGCGTACAGAATAAGCCGGATAGTATCTTATTTGAAAACCGTCTCTGAAAATGAGGCGGTTTTTGGTACAATAGAACTATGTTAGACATCCGTTATATCCGCGAAAATCCAGATACCGTTAAAGAGTTCTCTAGGCAAAAAGGGTATGACGTCGATGTGCATCACGTATTGACCGTCGACGAGCAGCGTCGTGATGTGCAGCAAAAGATGGATGTTTTGCGAACCGAACGCAATAGTATTGCGGATGTCATGAAAAAGGCACAGGGTAAACCCGACCAAGAGCAGATTGAGCGTGGGCGGGTTTTGAAAACAGAAATCGCCTCGCTTGAATTGACCTACAAAGAACTTGATGAATTGTATACGAAATTAATGTGGGGGATTCCAAATGCTATCAAACCCGATGTTCCGATCGGCGACGAAGAGGATAGCGTCGAGATAAAACAGTGGGGTGAACACACGAGCGGTGCGATTGATCATCTTGATTTTGCGACAAAGCGCGACTGGGTCGACTTTGAGCGCGGCGCAAAGGTAGCTGGTGCAAAGTTCTATTATTTAAAAGGTGACTTAGCCTTACTTGAAAACGCAATTACGCAGTACGCACTCGATTTTGTGACGAAAAAAGGCTTTACTTATATGACCGTGCCGAATATGGTGAATGGTCGAATTGCAACTGGGACAGGATTTGCGCCACGTTCTGATAGTCAGAGTGATGAATACTTTATTGAAGGCGAGGATTTGTCACTCATCGCGACAGCAGAAATGCCATTAACAGGATATCACGCGGACGAAATTATTGACGAAGATAAATTGCCGCTTATGTATGTCGGGCTCAGTCCTTGCTATCGCAAAGAGGCGGGTACATACGGCAAGCATGCGCGCGGATTGTTCCGTGTTCATCAGTTTAATAAATTAGAAATGTACGCCTTTACGACACCGCAACAGAGTGAAGCGATGCACGAAACCATTCGCGAAATCGAAGAAGAACTATGGCAATCCATTGGGATTCCATATCATGTAATAAACATCGCAAGTGGTGATTTGGGTGCGCCCGCAGCAAAGAAATATGACATTGAATATTGGTCGCCTGTCGATGAAATGTACCGCGAACTAACAAGTTGTTCAAACTGTACTGATTTTCAGGCACGTAATCTCAATATTCGGGTGCGTCGAAAAGACGGTACGGTCGAGACGCTTCATACGCTAAACGGCACTGCTGTGTCACTTGCTCGTTCGCTAGTTACGATTATTGAACACTTCCAGAATGCAGACGGAACATTGACCGTACCGGAAGTATTACGCCCATATCTTGGTAGCCGTGATTGGATTTAATAATGGTTGTATTCGCGCTAGTGTCTACTATTTGCTATACTAATAAGTACTAAACCGAACGGGTACTAACCAAGGAGGATAGCGAATGATTAACTCAATCAACATAACTGGAGTCAAATTCGATCTGGATGAAACAACCAAAAGGTATGTTATCAAGAAGATCGGACGACTCGATCGCTACCTGCCGCGCCACGCTCGCAAAAGCGCTACTGCCGAGGTAAAACTACGGCAAGTCAATAAAGATCACGCAAACAAGTATGAGGCAGAAGTCATTATGCACATTCCAGATAAAACAATCACCGCTAAAGATTCGACGGTGAATGTACTGGCAGCTCTCGATATTGTTGAGGCAAAGATTGTTGCACAACTTCATAAATATAAGGAAAACAGTATTCCTCATGTTGGACGACGTGGAGTTTTGGCACGATTTAAACGAAGTTATGCACGCGAAGCATCGTAGTAGTATTATTTGACAACAAAATTGGGGCTGTGCTATAACGCACAGCCCTTTAGATATATCAGCTAAGCCCTTTTAAGTTCTGGTGAAAAAGGGTATACTAAACCATAGATAATTTCAGACAGTTTCTTGAGGAGTAAGGGTTTTACTATGGTCAGTCGACAAAAGGTGTTAACGAAGGTATTTGGTGATCCGCAAAAGCGGCTTTTAAAAGGTCTCGAAAAGCGCGTCGAAGCAGTGAATGCGTTGAGCGACACTTATAAAAAAATGAGCAAAACAGACTTGAAAAAGCAGACGGAAGTCTTGCAAAAAAGGCTTGCCAAGAAAGGTACAACGCTCGATAGTATTCTGCCCGATGCGTTTGCGTTAGTCCGCGAAGCAAGCGATCGCGTACTGGGAATGCGACATTTTGACGTACAGTTGATGGGTGGCATGGTACTACATGACGGTGACGTTGCCGAGCTTAAAACTGGTGAAGGTAAGACATTAATGGCTACGCTTCCAAGCTACTTGAATGCGCTCGACGGCAAAGGTGTGCATGTTGTGACGGTCAATGATTATCTAGCGCAGCGTGATGCTAGCTGGAATGGTGAGTTATTTGATTTTCTAGGTCTGTCAACTGGTGTGATTATTAATGATGCGTCATTTATCTATGACAAAACATACGATAATGACCTCCACGAAGATGCTCGTATGCGCAAACTGCGACCAGCAACTCGTAAAGAAGCGTATGCCGCTGATATTACATATGGCACGAATAATGAATTTGGATTTGACTACTTGCGTGACAACATGGTCAATGAAGTCAATGATTTGCGTCAGCGAACACTCAATTTTGCGATTGTGGATGAGGTCGACTCAATTTTGATTGATGAGGCTCGAACGCCACTTATCATCAGCGCGCCAGCGGCTGAAAACCCGGACAATTATCTGCAATTTGCAAAGGTTGCTGCGCGATTGGTTGATGAAGACTTTACGTTAGACGAAAAGCGTCGCAGTGTCGCGTTGACTGACGATGGCGTTGAAAAAGTGCAAAAAATGCTTGGCATCAAGAATCTCTATACACCAGAATACGTTCGCTCGGTGTATCACATGGATCAGGCACTAAAGGCGCAGACATTATTTAAGCGTGACAAAGACTATGTCGTAACAAATGACGGCGAAGTGATTATCGTTGATGAACACACGGGTCGTTTGATGCAGGGTCGTCGCTATAATGAAGGGCTTCACCAGGCGATTGAGGCAAAAGAAAAAGTGCCGGTATTACAAGAAAGTATGACACTAGCGACAGTATCGTTCCAGAATTACTTCCGTCTGTATAATAAACTGTCAGGGATGACAGGTACGGCATTTACCGAAGCCGAAGAATTCCAGCAAATTTACAGTTTGGATGTTGTTCAAGTACCGCCAAACCGTCCGATTACTCGTGTTGACAAAGAAGATCTTATTTTTAAGACCGAAAAGGGCAAGCTAAAGGCAGTGGCTGATGCTATCAAAGAGCATAACGCGGCTGGACGACCAGTTCTTGTCGGTAGTGCGTCGATTGCAAAAAATGAATTGATTGCTAATTACCTTGACAAAGAAGGCGTAAAATACGAATTATTGAATGCTAAGAACAACGAGCGCGAAGCGGCGATTGTTGATAAAGCTGGTCAAAAAGGTGCGGTAACATTAGCTACTAACATCGCTGGTCGTGGTACTGATATCAAGTTGGGTGATGGCGTAAAAGATCTTGGTGGACTTGTTGTTATTGGGTCTGAACGACATGAATCACGCCGTATTGATAATCAGCTACGTGGCCGTGGTGGACGTCAAGGCGATCCTGGCGAGACACAGTTTTACGTATCAACCGAGGATGACCTGATGCGAATTTTCCAGGGCGAGCGAATTGCTAGCCTGATGGATCGCCTAGGTGTTGATGAAGAGACGCCAATTCAGAACAAGGCCGTATCGCGTACCCTTGAGTCAGCGCAAAAGCGGGTCGAGGGCTACAACTACGATACCCGAAAGAACGTCGTGCAATACGACAATGTCATCAATCGTCATCGCCGTGTTGTCTATGTTATCCGTCGCCGAATTTTGGAAGGTGATGACATCAAGCCTGAAGTACAGAAATTGCTCGAAGAGAAAGTTCGCGAACTAGTTATTGTTCCAGCAAAGAATAACAAAAACTTCGCCGAAGAATTCAAGGCAGTTTTTCCAATTGATGAGAAGAAGATCGCTGAGATTGGTCTTATCAAGAAAGATAAACTTCGTTTCGATGCTGCAAAAGAAGCTGTTTCGACACTGTACAGCGACAAGGAAAAAGAGTTGACGACTGAAATTATTCGTCAAGTTGAACGGCAGGTGTATTTAACAGTGCTTGATACGCTATGGATGCAACACCTAGAGAACATGCAACATCTTCGCGAAGGAATTCATTGGCGAAGTGTCGGGCAGCGTGATCCACTTGTAGAATATCGATCAGAATCACAGAAATTGTTTGAAAGCTTGCAAGCAACACTTCGTGATGAAGTGCTTCGTGAAGTCATGCATGTTCGCCCAAGCGATGTTACGATTCAGACGTCTGACGAGTTTTCGACGGAACTAACAAAATTGGCCGAAGATGCTGTTGAAAAAGGCGTGAATGAGATAACGGGTGGCGAAGATAATCGTGATGATGATTTTGGATCAATCAAAAAGGCTAAAACGGTTGCCGAAACGGGCAAAGTAAAGAATGACGCGCGCAAAAAGAAAAAGGCACAGCGACAGAACCGTAAAAAGAACCGTAAATAGACGGAGTGAGGAAATAACATGAAGCACACTGTCGAAGAAGTGCGGTTAAAAAATGGTGCCCGCGGTCTGCTGATCGATGTACCAGGTGCAACAGTAATGAGTTTTCAGTTCCAGTTTCGCGCTGGTAACCGGTATGTTGCACATAAAGATATTTATGAAACTGCGCACATCATGGAGCATATGGCCTTTGGTGCAAATGCTCGATTCAAAAACGAACATGATTTTGAATCGGAGTTTACGAAAAATGGTGCCTATCACAACGCATATACAAGCGATATGTCGATGGTATATGTTGCTGACTGTGCAGATTTTGAATGGGAACGAATTTTTGATTTACAGCGTGTATCGATCTGTCAGCCAAAATTCAATGGTGAAGAATTAGAGGCGGAGAAGGGTAATGTTAAGAGTGAATTAACAGGGTACCTAAATAATCATAACCGTGTACTATGGCCAAAAGTTCAACAGTTGCTTGGTGAAGATGTGTATACATTTAACCAACGTCTCAAGACGATTCCAAATGTCGCACTAAAGGACATCAAAGAGCATCATGCACGGACACATACAAGCAATAACATGCGATTTGTTATTGCCGGTAAACTAGCTGGTCGCAAAGCGGAGATCAAACGACAGTTGGATGACTGGGAGCTTGCAGCGGGTGAACGTTTTGACGCTCCTCATGATGAGTTCAAATCTGCAAAGCCAACTTTGATCCGCCGCAAGGAAGCATCAAATTTAACTTTTGCACTGTCGATGGTGATCCCGCGTGAACTTACTGACGAGGAATCAGACGCAATGAATTGTCTTGATCATATTTTGACGGGCACTATGCATTCACGTATTTATGGTTCTGCACGTAAAAAAGGACTTGCGTACGGTATGTTTAGCGACACGTCCGTCGGATTCCATGACAGCAGCTGGGATTTTGGTGGTCAAGTGAATCTAGAGACATCGGGCGCGCTATTCGATATTATTGTTCGAGAACTGAAGCACGTTTTAGATGGTAAGATTACCGAAAACGAAATTGCAGCGGCAAAATCATACGCACTCGGGCGTCATCAAATGGGCGCACAGACCGTTGCGCAAATCAGTAATTTTTATACAAACCGTTATTTTGCCGACGGTGTTGTCAAAGACTACGAGAAGGTTCCAGATTCGATTACGGGCACTTCGCGTGACTGTATGATTTCGACCGCACGTGAATTTATCACACACGACACTACCGTACTTGCAGGCGTAAGTAGTGGTGAACGAAGTGATATAGTCGAGTTAAACGACAAGCTTGATACATTGTTCGCTCAAGCTCGTCAATAATCATTATTTTTAGTACGTTTTGATCAACGGGGAGTATAGTAACAAGTATGAAGATTGCAATTGCTGGATATGGAATGGAAGGTCAAGAAAGCTATCGCTATTGGGCTGAGCAAGGGTACGCCATAACGATCGTTGACCAGAACGCCGTCCCGTCAAAACCACTTCCCGAGGGTGTACAAACACTTCTGGGTGAGGGTGTGTTTGGATTATTGCAAGACTTTGATTTGGTTATTCGTACGGCCGGTCTTAATCCGAACAAGATTAAAACAAATGGTAAAATATGGTCGGCAACAAATGAATTTTTCGCAAAATGTCCGGCGCCGATTATCGGTGTTACCGGTAGCAAGGGAAAAGGAACAACTTGTAGTCTGATCACGAGTATCCTCCGCGCAAGCGGCAAAACCGTTCACCTTGTCGGTAATATCGGTATTCCAGCACTCGAAGTGCTTCCTAGTATTCAGTCAACGGACATTGTTGTATACGAGCTAAGTAGTTTTCAGTTATGGGATCTAGAGCGGTCACCACAGGTTGCGGTCATTGTTCATATGGAACCTGACCATTTAGATGTGCATGCTGATATGAATGAATATATCACAGCGAAAGCAAACATACGGCGACATCAGTCGGTTGGTGATATTTGTTTTTATGCGCCCGATAACACCTATGACCAACAAATTATTGATATGCCACCGTTATTTGAGGTAAACGATTTGCAGCTTCGTGAATGGCGATGGCGTGCATTCCAATATGGCGTTCGGAATACACGCGATGAATCGATAGCGATGGCATACCTCGACAAAGATGTTTTCTGCATGCAGCGACCTGGTCAGGCTGTTGTGTCGACAGTTCATACAAACGTGATGCAGATTCCTGGCAAATTCAACCAGTTGAATGCTTGCGCTGCAATCAGCGCCGCACTGCAGTTTGGTGTTGATGACACGGCTATCCAAGAAGGTCTATCGACATTTACAGGATTACCTCATCGTTTGAAGTTTGTAAAGGACGTCAATGGTGTTTCATATTACGACGATAGTATTGCTACAACTCCAGGAAGCAGCATGGCTGCGATACGAGCATTTGCTCAGCCAAAAGTAGTGATTCTTGGCGGTTCATCAAAGGGCGCTCAGTTCGACAAGCTTGCAAGTGCAGTTCATGCTGGTAATGTAAAATGTGTCATTGCAATTGGTGATGAAGCAACGGCTATTGAGCGGGCACTTCGTATACATCAAGTCCTGACATTTAACCTTGGGTCGCAAGTATCTATGACTGAAGTGGTGACGGTAGCCGCCAGTAGGGCGGACGCTGGTGATGTCGTAATCCTGAGCCCTGCTTGTGCGAGTTTTGGTATGTTCAAAAATTATGCCGATCGCGGCGATCAATTTATTGCCGCGGTGAACGCCCTCTAGCTATGTGGCTATGATTGATCTGGTACAATAAGAGTAATGCAACCTCTATTAAAACGCGTGACGACACTCCGTCATGATATCGACGTAGCGTATGATCAGCTGTCTATCGACGATAAGCGCTTGTTAGTGACGCAACTTGATCAAGAAATGGCGAGGCCAGAGATTTGGAATAATCCGACGCACGCTCAAGAAAAGAGTAAACAGCTAGCTGCAGTGACGGCAGTTGTTGAACCGTGGGAGACACTCCGTGCGCAGACTGCAGATATTATAGAACTCATGGAACTGGGTGACGACAGTCTATTAACTGAATTTGAGGGTCAGGTGACTGCTCTTGAAAATGAATTTGCTGAGCGTAAAAAAGAACTACTATTTAACGGACACTATGACGACCATAATGTGATTTTGCGTATTACTGCTGGAGTAGGTGGAACGGATGCCCAGGATTTTGCTGAAATGTTAGAACGTATGTATCTTCGTTGGGCGGAAAAAACCGGAGTATCGTCGACACAAGTTGAACGATCGACAGGAGATGAAGCCGGATTAAAGACAAGTGTGATCGAGTTGACTGGTCCATATGTGTATGGCAAGTTGCGAGGCGAGAATGGTGTTCATCGACTCGTACGGCTAAGTCCATTTAACAGTGATAATCTGAGACAGACAAGCTTTGCACTGGTTGAGGTACTTCCTCAAATTGATACGCCCGACGCTGTGAAAATTGACGATAAGGATCTGAAGATCGATGTCTATCGCGCGGGCGGTCACGGTGGTCAATCGGTGAATACGACCGATAGTGCAGTGCGTATTACACACTTGCCGACAAATATTGTTGTCGCGATTCAAAATGAACGCTCACAACTTCAAAACAAAGAAACTGCAATGAAGATTTTGCGATCGA
>Ga0209542_10000877_pt1 | contig 71504 bp, 72 predicted proteins | sample RifCSPhighO2_01_FD_184028 | JGI IMG/M metagenome (GOLD analysis project Ga0209542, IMG submission 184028) | Soil microbial communities from Rifle, Colorado - Rifle CSP2_plank highO2_0.1 (SPAdes) (version 2) | ecosystem: Environmental > Terrestrial > Deep subsurface > Rock core/Sediment ...
GGGTATGACCGGCCTCCAACAAAACCTCAATTCGATCCCGAGCTGACTGATTTAGATGTTTATATGTCATCTTCCCATTGTACTGGTGTTGCACTTCAAAGGGGAATTTTCAACATTGTTCAGGTGGATAGCTATCTTCAACTGCCACAAATACATCCGGCCGAATGAGTCGAAGCAAGCTGTATTGCCATTTACCTTGCTCATCAACATCATCAACGGTCGTCACGAAGTCAACGCAAGACAAATAGCAGACCATCTCCAGACGTTCACTTTCAGGAATAATCGGACGATACTCCCCTTTATATAGTTTGACCGCCCGATCGCTATCAGTCCCAACCACAAGGACGTCCCCGTAACTTTGGACCTTCATGAGATATCGGACATGGCCGATATGCAAGAGATCCCATGACCCGATTGTGAGTACAACTTTGGCCCCCAAGGCCTGACAAGCAAAAACTTTCAATTTCAGTTCGTGCTCGTTCAGAATGATTTTCTTGGTTGACTCGTCACGTCTATTAATAAACATCTTGACCCTCCATGGCAAAGAACTAAGGAACCGTGGTGGTATCTTATCAAATCAAAATCTGGGCGCAAGCCCAGATTTTGATTTGATTTAACACATTTTATTTCACCTCTATCCCCATTGACCTCGCTGTACCTTTCCCGATTTTGTTCATTGCGAAGCAATGATTACAAAATCGAGGATCCTCGATTTACTAATCGTGCTTTGCACGAAGTAAATCGGGACAACAATCTTCTACTTAATATCAATGCCCATACTACGAGCAGTACCTTCTATTATATGCGAAGCAGCATCTAAATCGTTGGCATTTAGGTCGCCCATTTTTTGTTCGGCAATCTTGCGAACCTGGTCTTTGGTAACACTACCGGCCTTGGTCTTATTAGGCACACCAGAACCCTTCTCAATACCGGCCGCGACTTTCAAAAGATAAGCCGCCGGCGGGGTCTTTAAAATAAAAGTAAAAGTACGATCGTCAAAAATTGTAATTTCAACAGGAATCTGTTGACCCGTCTGATCCTTGGTGGCTTCATTAACCTGACTCATAAACTGCTGAAGATTTAAACCATGAGGACCCAAGGCCTGACCGATTTTAGACGGCTCTAATCCCCCGGCGATAACCTGCAGTTTTACTATTGTCTTTATTTTTTTTGCCATATCAGATTAATTTTCAGTTTTCAATTTCCAATTTTCAGTGTTTGAGAATTGAGCTATTGAAAATTTATTGTAAATTGTGAATTGATAATTGGAAATTCTAGATTTTCTTGATCTGAAGAAAATCTAACTCCACTGGTGTTTCTCGGCCGAAAATTGTCACCAACACTTTAACACGTCCTTTTTCTGGGTCAATCTCGGCAATCTTGCCGTCAAAATCTTTAAACGGACCGTCGGTAATCTTGACTCTATCTCCCACCGCCACATCAATCTTATATTTCGGTTCATCAACACCCATACGCTTGAGCAATGTTTCCACTTCAGCGGGTGCAAGCGGTGTTGGTACCGTCCCGGCGCCAATAAATCCAGTCACATTGGGAGTATTTCGAACAACGTACCACGAAGCATCATCAACAATCATTTCCACCAAAACATATCCTGGGTAAATTTTTTCTTCAATCGTCTCTCTCTTACCGGATTTGATACGAATCTTTTTTTCTTTCGGAACTAAAACATTAAAAATCTTATCCTCAAAACCAAGTGACTCAACACGTTGAGTCAGGTTACGCGCGACATTATCCTCATATCCAGCATAGGTATGAATTGCGAACCAACTGCGTTGTCCTGTTTCTACTTGTTTTGGCATGTGATGTTTGCCTACGAACGGAGTGAGTAGTTTGCAAACTTCTCATCCGCCTCCGGCGGATAAATAACCTTATCTAAGGATATATTTGGTTAAAACCGTCTGAAATCCTAAATCAAGCGCCCCCAAAAACAGGGCCAATAACACGCTCAATAAGATAACTATGAGAGTATAGGTTGTAAGTTGGCGACCAGTCGGCCAAACAACTTTTGCCATCTCTACCCGAACTTCTCTAAAAAAATTTAATAATTTCTGCATGAATGTAATGAATGCTTAGAAATTGTTATCCGCCTCCGGCGGAGTACAACCTAATAACTGGATTTAAAAACCGCCCGAGGGCGCACCCACAATATATCAAATCAAATCAATCGTGTCAATTCCAGAACTGTTGATTTTTAGATTAGTTCAAGGCGTGCCCGAGGAGCGAAGTAAGCGATACTAAAAAGTATCGGGTCGAGCACCGCAGAATACAACGCAGAAATAATCAAAAATCAACAGTTCTGGCCTAGATATCTAGGTTTTGAACGCTCTTGGCATGGGTCTGGATAAACTTCTTCCTAGGCATAACATCGGAGCCCATTAATACATCAAAGACCTTGTCGGCCGATTGAGCATCTTTAACGTTTACTTGCAGGAGAACTCTATTTTCTGGATTTAGTGTTGTCTCCCAAAGCTGGTCTGGATTCATTTCTCCAAGACCTTTATAGCGTTGAAGAGAAACACCCGCAATTTTCGCGTCCGCGTCCTCCGTAGCTTCAGCGAAGGAAGATTCTTTGCCGTCATCTCCTACCGCAGTTACTTCCCATTCTCCATTTTCAGTTTTTTCCTTATTGCTTTTTGCTTTTACCTTATCTTTTCCTCCTGCAACCTTACGGAATTCTTCAATAATTTTATCCTTTTCAATATCATTATAGGCATAATGGATATTGGTTCCCTTTTGAACTTTATATAACGGTGGTTGAGCAATATACAAATGTCCTCCCGCAATTACTTGCGGAAAATAGCGATAAAATAATGTTAATAATAATGTCCGAATATGAGCACCATCAACGTCGGCATCGGTCATAATCACAATCTTATGATAACGAAGTTTGCTTAAATCAAATTCTTCGGCAATAGCCGTACCCATAGCAATAATCAAATTGCGAATTTCTTGTGAAGCAAGCATCTTATCAAGCCGAGCTTTTTCAACATTTAAAATCTTACCGCGTAACGGAAGAATAGCTTGAGTATGACGGTTACGAGCTTGTTTTGAACTATTGTGAACAAAAACCCCGCTTGCCAAAGCAAAGTTATGAGTCCCTGGAACTTCTAAGTCATAAACGTCCGCCCGTTCAGTTAATTTCTCTATCTTTCTAATTTTATGGTTATAGTTTTTTACCGCATCTATCATCGCCACAGAATCACCATTAAAAAACCTCTGGCAGAATGTCTCGCTTCGCAATAAATTTCGGCTTTTGTCTTGAACCCGAAGAATATCATACTGATCAAGAGCATGTTCTCGATCAAAAATACGCTTCATAAACTTAATTGTATGCGTAAAGTATGTTTTATTGTAGGCCTCTTTTCTTTTGGCCCTAAACGCAGGAGTCCATTGTTTTTTGGTCTCTAAACTTCTCCATGCCAGAAGTTCTTTGTTACTCCACTGCTGTTTTGCTTGTTGAGAAAATAGAGCTCGATATTCAGGATTCTTGTCAAAGAAATCTGCGACCCTTTTGGCTTGTGTTTCACGATTCGCATCGCTAGCCCAATAAGTTTTTTGAGCTTCATTTAAAAACCTGCTATTTTCTTGTCGATATTTGTCGTTTGAATTGTAAAATTCTAAAAACTTGGAATTCATAAACTCTTTGTATTCTTTATTTTCCCATTGTTTCTTTGCGCGTTTACTAAGTATTGCCCGCATAGCTGGCATTTTCATTGTTTGGCTTATTTTGGCCCGATATTCCGGACTTTGTCTAATTTTGCGCAATTTTTCTAGCACTTCCGGGGTTCGGGCTGTCTTTTCAAGCCATTGCGTATGAAACAGTAAATGTTCCAGCTTCCTCATACGAATTAAATTGTCAGGATTATTATTCAGCTTGTTAAAATCTTTGTGGTGTCTAGCATCTCCACCTTCGGTAGAATAAATTCCTTGGACAAGATTATATTGATCTGCCAGAACATGAGTGAATCGCCAGTAATGCTCAGCAGGATTATATACCATCTCATAACCTTTGATAGTTATCCGACCGGCAATTTTAGACAACCTTCTATATAGAGGCATTAATGAATAATTTTTCGTAAGATATTGGACTTCTTTATATGTCCCATCTCGCAACATAAATTTATGGTCTGGGGTACAAACTATTTCTTCTTTATTATCTAAGGTAATTTTAATAACTTCTGCATTCTTTTTTGTAATCCGGGGATTTAAAATTTGGGCAACGCCAACATTACCATCATTTTTAATGGTGTAACAATAATTTTTCTTGCCAGCCGCATCTTCTTCTACTAATTTTTTAAACGAAATATTTCTCCCATCAAGCAAAGCAACTTTTGTATCTCCAGAAAAGCACCCACCGGCGGAATCGCCTTCTACAATGAATAGTTCGGATTCAGAAGCGTCTCGGCTGGAACAATCAGCGAGTTTACCGGGAAGAGTCATCCCTTCAAGTGCACCTTTACGCAAAACAGTATCGCGAGCCGCCTTGGCCGCTAAACGGGCCTTGGAGGCCAGAATAACCTTATCCAGAATATCCCGAGCATCATTAGGATTGCGTTCAAGCCAATCGGTAAATTCAGCATTCATAACCGTTTCAATGGCATTACGGGCCTCCGTCGTACCGAGTTTGGCTTTTGTCTGACCTTCAAATTGGGGCTCTCTAAGTTTAATTGAAATAACAACAGTCAAACCCTCGCGAACATCCTCGCCCGATAAATTATCTTCTTTTTCTTTTAGAAACCCGTTCTTACGGGCATAATCATTTAAAATTCTGGTTAACGCCGAACGAAAACCGGTAAGATGGGTTCCACCTTCAATGGTATGAATATTGTTGGCAAATGATAATTCACGACTTGTAAGATCTTCCACATATTGAAGAGCTACTTCAACAAACATGTCTTGTTGATCTTTGCCGACATAGAAAATATTTTTATTCTTGGCCTCTTCGCCATGATTCAAGAAATCAACATAGGACATAATCCCGCCTTCAAAATAAAAAGTGTAATCAAGGGGCGCTTCAACCTGTTTCCCTTTTCCGTCAGACACCATCAACGGTGCTCGAGCATCAGTCACGGTAATTTTTACTCCCTTGGTAAGATAGGCCTGCTGACGAATATGATTAAGAATTGAAGTAATATCAAAGGTAATATCCGGGAAAATGGTCGGGTCGGGTTGAAAAGTAATCGTCGTACCGGTTTTTTTAGTCGTTCCGACTTTTTTGACCGGTCCCTGCGGTTTACCAATTTTATATTCTTGAGCAAAAACATCTGGCTTACGATAGACCTCGGCTTTCATCCAAGTTGAAAGCGCATTGACGACCGAAAGACCTACGCCGTGTAAACCGCCGGAAACTTTGTACGCCCCCTGCTCAAACTTACCGCCGGCATGCAAAGTGGTCGCCGCCGTTTCCAGAGCCGATTTTTTGGTTTTAGGATGGATGTCGGTCGGAATACCTCGACCGTCGTCAGAAACGCGAACTTTATTATCCGCCAATAAAGCCACCTCAATATGACTGGCGTGACCGGCCATAGCTTCGTCCAGAGAATTATCAAAAACCTCCCAAATTAAATGATGGAGGCCGTCAATACCGGTTGATCCGATATACATCCCCGGTCGCTTTCGGACCGGTTCCAGTCCTTCAAGAACCTGAATATCCTTTGCTGTATACCCGCCCGACTGAATGTTCGCCGTTCGGGCAGGTTCCTGTTTTTCCTGCCTGCCGGCAGGTAGGTGAGCTTCTTTTTTTGTTTCAGATTCTGCCATAATTAATACTCTAATACTAGCATTTTATAGCCCTAGACACAAGCTTTTTTAGACAGCAAAAAACAACCCTTTGGACCCAGTAGTGGAAGGGGTCCCACTCTGTGGGGGAACCGACGGGACTGGTTCCCCGGGTCTGGGTCAAAGGGTAGTTTTTGGCTGTCTTTCTTAGCGCACTTGGGCGTCAAATTCCTTTTTTGTACGTTCGCAAACTTTCTGCTGAACAGGATCAATTTCTTTTGTTTCAAGAGTCCGATCGGTGGAACGATAAGTGATGCGGTAAGTGTAACTCATCTTGTCCGAACCGAATTTTTCGGCGTTTTCATATTTATCCAACAGTTGAACTTCTTCCACTAAATCACCACCAATATCGCGAATTAAATCAAAATAGTTATTGGGAATAAAGTCATTAGAAACAATAAATGAAATATCCCTAACAATCGGCGGATACTTGGAAACCTCTTTAAATTTATTGCCGAGTTTTAATTGTTTCTTCACCCTTTCATCCTGTGACCAAAGTAAGCGGATGTCGGGCAAATCCATACTGATAATCGCCAAACGCTCCAGGCCAAATCCAAACGCCCAGCCGTTCCATTTAGATGAATCCACGCCGTGATTTTCTAAGACCTTTCCTTTTACCACGCCGGAACCTAAAACTTCCACCCAGCGAGCTTGCCCTGAGCCTGTCGAAGGGCCATTAACCTCAATTTCCATTTCAAGCGAGGGGTCGGTATACGGAAATGTGTCTGGATTGAAACGATATTTCACGTCCGGCCCGAAAACCGCTTTCGCGATATCAACCAAAACCTTTTCCAGCTCCGGAATACCAATAACCTCCTGATCCCCGCCCGAACGAGCGGACTCGTCCGGTCGGGCGGGTTTTGGTGCCAAATACCAACCGTCCATCTGATGAAATACGTTCATGTGGTTGCGGTCTATCTCGTCTTTGCGATAAACCTTGCCATAGGAAAATGAACCGACCGGTTTATCTTCCGCCATTCTTTTTTTGACATCATCTTGAGCAAGATAGTAATTCCACATCACGGTCGTGTGGGTTCGTAAAATATTATGGTCATCCACGTAATAAGTATCTGATTTAGAACGGGCGGGATGATCTTTTGGAAAATCAAATAAATCAAAACTCACATCCATCGGCACAATCTCGGGAACTTCAATCACGTCAAAATCCTTATAATCCGGCATGGCCAAAATTCTTTTGACAATTTCATGAATCGGACTGTTCGCTGTTCGAGTTAAATCGGGCATGGCCAAAAACCGTTTCATCCGTTCCGCTTCCGGATCATGACGGGTCTCTAATTGTTGACGAAGCTTATTTTCCTCGTCGTGAGATATTTTTATTTCCATGGCAGTAATTCAAACCGACGCAAACCAACTAAAATCATTGCTACTAATGCGATTAATATCGCGCCTTGAAAAGTAAATTTAAAATATGGAGTTTCAGGACCAAAATATCTAGCCAAAAAATAACGCCCACCTTCATGCCACGCCACGGCAATGGCGTACAAGATTAATGTTGAAACACTCACAATGACGATACAGACCGAGGCCAAGAATAAAAACTTTATTCCCGCACTAGCCGTAAACGGATCAAAAGAATTGGCTAAAAAACCAATCGCCACTCCAGCAATAACTCCGATTCCTAAAATAATAAGCATGGGCCGATGCATAATGAATTCTAATCCTCAAGATACAATGCCACGGCCTCGCTGATGTTTTCTGTCAATTCGTCAAGAGTCCTGCCTTGCGTGACAAAAGACAAATCAACACCTTCGGCGACATAATATTCTTGCCCCCTTGAGACATACACCTGGATAATCCTTTTCATGCATATACAATATCAAATTGGCAAACGAAACACAAATGATATCCCAAGATAGTTTAAATTTATATAATAACTCGTCCAACTTGTGTTTTAGCCAAAAAAAGAGTATATTTGAGCGATATTTCAGTAATTTATTGGGGCCGTAGCTCAATTGGTTAGAGCGCGTCCCTGTCACGGACGAGGTTGCGGGTTCGAGTCCCGTCGGCCCCGCCCCAATAACTAAAAACCGCTGAAAGGCGGTTTTTAGGTTCTAAACTTAGGATTTAATGACTGGATTATTTTTTTATAATCCCCCGACTGCACTATCTCCCATGCCCGAGCGTAGTCCTTATCATTTTTCACTCTTTTTATTTCCAGTTCTAACTTTTTTTGATTAAATAATTTTAAGAAAATGTGCTTATGAATAGCGTGAATCGGCACATGAATCCGAGCATTAAGATTTTCCTTTTTATACTCGCCTGTGAGTTTAAACCATCTCTTTTTTATAATTTTCCAATTCTCATTTTCAGAAAGAATTCTATGGATTAACTCATGAATTAACATATCTAAGATAACATCAGTATCTTCCGTAATTGACATTGTCAAAGGAGCGGAAAACCAACCAACGCCACTTATTGTATATATGTATATATGTGATTCTTGCCATTTTAGTCCGGTAACAAATTCCAGTTCTTTTAATATTTTCTTTTCAATCTTTCTCCATTTTAATTCCAATTTTCTCGTATTCTTAAAAATAAATTCATCTGTTGGTCTCACAAAATTCTTGGGGAGTACCAAGTGTTCATAATATATAGGAGAATAATGAAATTGTGTTTTTGGTAACATAAAATAAATTAGGGGGAGGCGGGGCTGAAGTTCAGCTTCGCCTCCCCCATACAAGGGAATTACTTCTTGCCACCCTTGCCGCCGGAACTGGGCTTCCCCCCTCCCGTCTTGGGACCGCCACTGCCAGCCCCGCCGCCTCCGCCACTGCCACCAGGGTAGTTTCCACCGCCGCCTTTGTCGCCCATCACTGACCCCCTTGAGTACCAATGGTCCAAAAACCATTGATAAGCTGATAGTACTCCAGTTTCCACCACTGTCAACACTCACCCTGATAAATCAATCCTCCACGCCAGCCGGAGAAGAATTCTTCTTTGGTGAGGAAATAATTATGACCCCGGAATGAAGCATCCGGATCTTGAATATAATAACCGATGGTTACGTCATTAAACTCCTGAAGACCATGCACCACGACCATATGTCCCCCTTTGGCGGGATTTAAATGATGAAAAACTGAAACTATAACAGGATGATTATTTTTTAGATTAACGCTAATAATTCCGGCGCCGATTTCTTTTTCCTCCGGCGTATAAAAAAACTTTTCGGCGTATTTTAATTTCAAACCGTGATTTTCCGCCACTTTCACAATTCCCCAATGACGCCAACCAATATTTTCTAAATAGCCGTTCTGGACCAAAACCTCGTGAAGCAAATCCATCGCCGATGTATTAAATTTTTCATCATGATATTTAAGAAGCATCCATAATGAACATATCGCGCACATCCGATAAGCCCACGATTCATCGTGGGCTGTATCATGCTGATTACATAATGGCACATCAAGTTTTATATCCTTCATCTGGTTAAAAACTATCTGTTATTAAGTGGGGAACTTGTCCCGCCCTTGAAGAAGATCATGTCATTGCGAAGCAATATCTTCTTCAAGGGCGGGATGCCAGAGAATTTTTTCAATCTTCCGAGTATTATTGTAGGTCACATGGTGACGACACGGGAAACCGGTCCCCTTTGAATCATTACTAATGGCCTCATCATTGCCGAAATAAAATCCCATGTGTTCCTTTGGAATTTTTTGATCTTCAAGCATAGCTCCATCCCGTTTTTCCCAAATCAAAATTGCCCCAGGTTTGAGTTCTTTAATTTCAAACCAACCACTCGCTAACAAGTCGCTGGTGGTGCCAAAAACAGTCGCATGAGGATGTTTAATTAACTCTAATGACAAAAGAATCCAAGATACAAATGCTGCACAAGAATTACTGCCGTTTTCTAAAATATCAACCTCTTTACCATCCTCTTCGGCAAACAAATTCCGAAAAAAATAATTGTCTCCGCCCTTAATGGAATTTTCAATCATCGCCAAAAGCGACTTGAGTTTCTTTATCCGGACAATGTGGAGTGGTAACGGATGATCTGGCATAATCTAAAAATTCTAACTAAAAACCCCCAATTAGTCAAAAACTTAAATTAAAAAACGAGCTAGCTTGCTGTATTTTTCTCAATCTGCACGACTTCAAAAACGAGCTAAGATTCTATATTTCCGAGCGCTGAACGACGCCGTCTTCTCGTCCAAAAAGCTTTGAAATTATTCCGGTAACAAAAAGGATGTTTGTAGCAATGGTCAGCTTTAGCTGACCGAAGCGTAAATCAGGTGGCCTTTTTGTTCGGAAGCAATGAGAAGCTTGAGGTTACGAGACAGGCGGAGAGAACAGTGAGAGAAATGTAGAATCTTAGCGAGGTGCCACCTCTTTAATCACCGGAACCGGTTTAATAACCTCAATAAATTGGGAGTAACCACAAGTTTGATTAGCGGCATCAGTAACTATTTCTGTGACGGTATAATTACCCGTGGCGGTGTAAGTATGCACGGGACTCTGTTGAGTTGATGTTCCCCCATCACCAAAACTCCAACTCCATTGACGACTATTTTCATTGCCTCCCCCAAACAACGTATGATCTGTAAATTGAACTGGTTTATTCAATTGTGGTTTGGGAGGGGTGGGCCAAGTAAACTGATATGGCGGAATAACATTTGGATAAGCGTAGTTAGGTGTGTTAAAAGTGCTGGTTGGATTAGACCAGGCCGACACACTGCCGTAATCATTCCAAACTCTCACTCTTGCTTTGTAACCTTTATTGAATTGCAATACTCCATTCGGAATGGAAAAGACCTTTGAACTTGAATTTAGTTGTCCACTATCATAAAGCGGGTTATTAAAATTACCTATATCTGTAATCTGAATTTCATAAGCGGACTGAGGACTACCCGAAAGATCAGAATATGCCCAAGCAACAAATCCGCCTGGTCCAGATTGACAATAGTTTGGCGGAGAATAAGTTGGGTCACCGGGACCAACAGACGGAATCGGATTACTAATAGTAACAAACGAATTTTTTACTTCCGTCTGACCATCACCAAAACATTGAATTGAATAAACGTAAATACCGGGGGTTGTAATAGGGCTGGGACTGGTCCAAGAATGAGTACCGGTAGATGCATCTTTACTGCCTGGCCAACCGGTCGTACCACCGGTCGCCGTACATGAACCCGAATTTGCCGGCGTCCAGGTTATAGTTGGGGAACTGTTCCAAGGCAATGTCTGGTTGGCACTAATAGTTACTGTCGGCGGATTAACAGGAACTGTAACACTAGCTGACGCTGATGCCCCATTAGCGCCACTGCAAGTTATGGTATAGGTCTGATCTGAAGTTAAACCTCCGGATAACCAAGAATGAGTGCCATTTGATGAGTCCTTACTTCCGGACCAACCACCACCGGAGGCGGTGCAGGAACTGGCATTGGCAGGAGTCCAAGAAATAGTTGTTGAAGCATTATAATTTACAGAAGGTGGGTTGGCACTAATAGTTACCGAAGGCGTGGAAATGGTTACGCCACAATTGGCGGTTTGGTTTGTTGACCCGTTGAAACCCGTACAAGTTACGGTATATGTTTTATTTGAAGTCAAATATCCAGTTGATTGTGAACCGGAACAATCACCGTCCTCTGTACAAGCCCCGACCCATTCACCCGGGACAACTCTACTGGAAGTGCTGTTGGTGCATGCCCAGGATACGGTTGAAGACCCGTTATAAGGAACCGTACCGGGATTACAAGAAATAGATGGCACTGGCGCCGGACAGGAACTATTAGGCGGGGGCGTTGCCGAACAAGCTCCCCAGTCGCTTACGTCCCCGGTATTAATATTACAAGTTCTGGTTTGGGTTCCAGTCGCTGTTTGTCCGCAAATATTCGGAGGCGAAGTGCAACTTTGAGTAAGAGCGGGGCAACCAAAGCTTGCGGTTATTGAAACAGGAGGCGGCACATAGTACATACTTTGTCCCAACTCATCCGATTGGAAGATGGTTGCCTTTGCAGAATATGCTGTGTCTCTTGATGGATAAGTACATACAAAAGTAGCCGTTGTGCTTGATGTGGGACCAACTGTCCCCGTATATGTATCATCATTTCTGCAATCAAATTCATATGTAATAAGACCCGAAGTTGTGCCTCCCGTTCTGGTGGCTGTTAATGTTACTGTCAATGGTCCCGGTCCGCTTGTCGGAGTGGCAGTAAGCGTCCCCGTCAGAGTACAAGCAGGAACAGTCAATGCGGCGCTTGTTTCGCTATGAACACCCCATTCGGGATAACCGTTATATGCCCTCGCGTAATAAGAAGTCCCTGGATGAAGCCCGCTAAGAATATTGTTCTGATTGGGCCAAAAACCTTTAAAATTACTGCCACCGGTATTAACCGTACGAGTTGAATCATTTTTGGGAATGTTTTTATTCCAAAAATCATATAGATTTATATCGTCCCAATCTGGATCAGTATCTATATCTATATAAGTCCCAAATCCCCCTAAATCCGTCGTATTATGAACGCCGGACCAACTAATATTAGCGTTATAAATTCCCGTCGGCACAACACAGGCCGGTTGTCCCGACCAAATCGGTTGAGTCGGCTTAGGAGTAGGGGTGGGACAACTTGTCACACTAAATGAAACCGATCCTTGGGGATTTGGGTAAAAGGTAAAATTGTTCCAAACCCGAACATAATAGGTCTGTCCGGGAGTTAACGTCCCCGGATTTGAAGAAGGACTGTCGGGATTGTTATACCAACCGTTGCTCACGTTAGTTGCCTCCGATGTTCCATTAAAATTTTCAAAACTGGATTTACTGGGATTAGAAATATGTTTTGTCCATCGGCCGTTAAACTGGCTGTTGGTGGAAATATCAATATAATATCCAGGAGAGACGGGCTCATCATTAAAATTCCAAGCAATAGTTGCGTTTTCACAACTCGTTAAAACCGAAACTTTGTTATTGCCTTGAGGTGGCGGAGGACTAGCAACATTTATCGTCACGCTTTTACTGTCATTTCCGCCACTGGCGGTACAACTTAAAACATAAGTATAGGTCCCGACGGCAAGAGCGCCCGTGCTTTGTGAACCAGTAGGAATGGTCTTCCCTCCGGACCAAGCATTAGACCCAGTCAGGGTGCCAGTGACGCCGGTCGTATTCCAACGCAATGTCGCTCCGGAATTAGGATAACTAAGAGAAAGATTAGAAACATTATCAGCTGTAAAAGTATCCACACTACAAGCTCCCGGTGGTGGTGGCACCGAAGGACAATTCCCCCCATAAATTCCCCCGCTCGGACTTGAATCCATCGACCCTTGAGAATTAACCGCTTTTACATAGTAATATAAACTCGTATTATACGGCCTGTTGCTGACACTATAAGAAGTTCCGGTTGTTGTCGCGAGATAATTCCAACCACCCGTTCCTTGTTTTTCATAAATTTCATAACTCGTAGCGTTCGCTGAAGATGACCAACTTAAAGGAATAGTATTGGGCGCCTGACAAGAAGTATTATAGAGAGTGAAACCCCCCGGAGGTTGCGAAGCCGGAGGCGGTGTGGAAGTCGGAGTCGGCGTTGCATTCAATGTATAAACAAGCGTGAAAGTAATGGAACTATTGGCGTTTAATCCTTGAGTCGCATTAGGACTTACCGTCGGTCCGCTATAACCCGAAATACCACCGGCACTAATAGAATATGTCCCGGTCGGCGCATTTGGGTAACTTCCCGACGTTCCAGAACCACTATAATTTGCTGGACCGGTTATTGACCACCACGGAGCAGATATTGGATTTCCTAAATTGTCTCTTGAAATAACATAAATATTCCCGACATATGTACAACTGCCAGCCACATTCGCCGAGGGGTTATAGTTACTAGCCGCCGGATCCATACAACCAGTAATTGGGGTCGACGTAGGGGTGGGTATTTGAATATTGACATACGCAGTATCTGTGCATGAATCTTGTAACCCACCAACAGCATCAAGGGTTATAGTGTAAATACCAGAATTATTGTAAGTATGATAATTTGTCTCATTAGATGTGTAGGTATTAAATGTTAAATCCACACCAGTAGAACCGTCACCCCAATCAAGGAATGCACCAGCTGAATACCCGGCCGGAACAGTAACTAGTGTAGTTACTGCAACATCAGGATCGTTTTCAATAATATTGGTAATGCGACATCCTACCGATGGAGGAGCAGAAAAAACTTGATTGAAATAAAAACTTGAAGACAACAAAAATACCACCAGAACCAAGAAAAATTTCTTGTATGATAAGCCAAACATGTTAGTTTAATTGTATCACGTTGTAAATTAAATTAATCAACAATAAGGATAATTTATAATGTTTAGGTATAATTTTTTGTGTATAAAAAGACCGGCCCCGATGGGCCGGCCGAAATAACTCTTACTGTTACGATTATTCGTAACGGTAATGCCGAGCTTCCACTTTCTCAGCAAGAACTTCACCTGTCGTAGGAAACCCACCCCTAACTAAACGAATAACCACCCAATTTGTTTCTCTTATTTTCCCCTCGTAAGTACTCGGTATTCCGATAAATAGTCTTGCGGAACCAGTTTGAACGGGTTGGCTTTTGCAAGACTCAAGAATGGGTGTACCATCAATAGATACACAAGCCGCAACTATCACATCCCCAACCATGCCTCCTGCTACTTCATAACGCACGGTTACAGGGATATTGAACCCATAAGAATAGGTCTCTCCACTCGATGGAGCAAATACCAGCTCCACCATGGACACCGTGGGTGATGGAGGGGTCTGGCCGGTTCCCCCGCCACTGCCAGGCGGGGATGGTTGATTCGGATTACCTCCCTTACTGCAGGAAGTCACCGTGGCCGTGGCCAAGATGACCGCGACGCACAGCAAAAAAAGATTCTTTCTCATGACTGCCTCCTGGCAATCCGCACGGTGGCGGACGCGATGTTTGTCCTGATGTCTCCCCCGACGATTCCGTAAAGAGAATACCTCCACTCGCCTTCTTGATTGGGTGAATGGTTGATGTTCCCCTCGCGGTTGCGGGAGAGAATTTCAGACGCCTGACAAGCGTTTTCGGAGACGAAACACGTCTCCACGCTCGCCTGTGATTCTGCACTCCAGATGACCGAAATCTGGTCTCCCAGATTGGCGGTCGCCGGAACGGCCGAGATGTTACCCGAAACAGAAATCGTCAACTGTCCCGCTCCGGTCGGAGCCAAAGCATTTGGCGACTTTTCGCAAGCGCTGACCAAGAGGGCCAACACCACGACAACAAACACATTGCTACGCATAGCGTCACCCTCCCTGATTGAATGTGTTGTCAACGAGCTTTCTTGAACTATTTTGAACTATTTTTATTATTAAACTGTTTTCTCTACCTCGTCAATATTGACAAATACATAAATTATTGTACTAAATGTATTACTAAACCAGCGCCTAGAGAGATATTTCCACCCGATCAGCATCAATTCTACGTTCGGTAACGGGATTTTTAGAAGAATAGACATTGATATTCATATCTATCTTTAAATCATCAATGGAAGCGTCAACAACACTTATTTCCTTTTTAGCGTTTTGGACCATCTTTGTAAATTTCGTATCTTTAGTAACATATACTGATCGGGATTCCTGTTCCGGTTTTATTCCTTCTTCATCTTCGTAAAAAATACTAGCGCTGATGACAATAAGGCCAACCCCTTTTTCTATTGAAGTAATTTTACCGCTCAAAGAATAAGTATCTATTTTTATTTCCTCCGGAGCTGTTACCAGTGTTTTTTTGCCACTTTGAAAATCCCCCTTCCAAAGCCAAACCGCCCCTCCCACGAGAACAACAACAATCAAGAATATCTCCGTTATCTTTTTATTCATATATTTATATTATCCCACAAAAATATATCCATGCAGATTTACTTATCAACAAAAAAGGCCCCGCAGTGGCGGGGCCTTGAGAATGTTCTCTGAATCTCTTAATTAATCGGAACAAGTAGATCGTCAATGGAAGCATTGGGATCACGATCACGGCGGGCCTTGATTTCGTCGAGGCGCAGGAAAATAGCGATGGTTTCCCGCATATCAGAATCGTTTTCTGGTAACTCAATGACCTTCTGCAGGGCATCCAGGGCACTCTCTTCTTCTTCATTTGCTTCGTCCGGAAGATTAGATATGTTGTACAGTAGCTTTTCTTGCACACCAAGCAACTTACAAAACGATGACTGATTGATCAATTCCCTAACTCGATTTTTCTTTTCAATGATGTTGACCATAAAATTAAAGACCTCCAAACAGGTTACCGAAAAAACTGTCCGCGGCCTGTTGACCAGATTCACGACGACGTGTTGCTGTCTGTTCAACTTTATCTTTCAAAGATCCAGTAGGGTCCATAGTAGTAAATTGTCGGCCACCTGTCAAAACTTGCTTTCGATCATGTAATAAAGCTTCGGCTACATCAAGATTCGCACGCATTGCCGCCAAGCGTTGTTCCTCTTCTTCTACATCCAATAATGATTTAAGAGTATCTCCTTTTATTTCGGCTTCTTTTTCTAATTCCTCTCGCATATGCTCTGCAACCGTCTTTTGTATCTTTGCGACTCCTTGAGTTAACATATCATCCAAACTCCATGGATTTTTAATAATATTACCAAAGGTCTCCTTTCCTATGGACTTAATGTCCGAACCTTTATTTTTGAAAAATTTGACAGCCCTGAATACATCTCGAACATCTTGAGCAACTTCTTCCGGTGTCTTGGCTCTTCCCTCTGCTCGGCGTTGGCGAGATTTTTCATTCTGCCCCTCAAGGTAATCCACTACCTCTTCAACGGAGGATTTATATGATTTTGTCTTTTGCTCCTGTTTTGGTCCTGGCTGTTCATTCATGTTTAAATCTTAAAACATTTATCTAATTTATTCAAGAAGCAATATCTTCGGGACCGATAGCGGTGATGACGGCTTTTTCAGTGACTAAATATGCATCAATAACATGTAGTATCTCGTCGTAAGAAATACTGCTAATTTCGGTAATATATTCTTTGGGAGTAATAAGCCGACCTAAATCCAAAAATCCTTCTGATAGAAAAATGTTTTGATTGTAGGGATTAGCGATGTGACATTTGAAAGCTCCTATACGTCTTGCTTTTATCCCTTCTAAGAGATTCGCGGTAAATAAATTTTTAAGATTACTAACAATATCTTCAATAACCTTAATTGTTTCTTTGGGTTTAGTCGTAGAGGTCTTAATAGCAAAGAGTCCTGCATCGCTAAATCTTGTATTCCATAAAAACGTTGAATATACCAATCCTCGTTTATGGCGAAGTTCTTCATTAAGGATAGACGAACCACCAAAATTCAAAAAAAATCGTATCAAATCCAAAGCTAAAAATTCTCGCGCCTTACTGGCCGGAACAGTATAAAAATTATAAGAAACAATTGTTTGCTTTGTATCTTTAGTATAAAAATATGGCTTCTGTGGAGCAGATTTTAATTCGATAGCTGGCATGGTATTTAACTTTCCGGACCATTCACTAAAATACTTTTGAGCCAATACAACCACTTTGTCGTGATTTATATTACCCGAAACTATAAGAGCAGCACCATCAGGAACAAGAAACTTATCCTTATATATCCTTAGTTTACTATCATCGGCACTCATAATGGACTCCGGATCACCAAGAATATTAGATGCTAAAGGATGGCCGTTGAATAGCTTTTCAAAGGTGAATCGCCAGAAGAAAGATTCTATATTATCATCGGCCTTCTTCAATTCTTCAATAATAATCTTTTTCTCGTTTTCAAGAACTGTTGAATCTATCAAAGAATTCAGAAGCATATCAGATAGTAACTCAAAAAGTTCTTCCGAATAATTATCCGCGGCCTGTAATACTATTGAGAGCGATTCTCTGTTGGTAATCGCATTTTTATATCCACCCTTGGTATCTATTTCTTTAGCGATCAATACTGGAGTGGGTCGCTTAACCGTGCCTTTCATGAGCATATGTTCAAGAATGTGGGCATAACCTTTTTGGTGGATTTCTTCATATCGAGACCCAGCTTTAAAAACTAATTTAATATCAATAACGGGGATTGATTTATCCTCATACGTTAAAACCTTCAGTCCATTTTCAAGAGTGGATTCTTTATACATACTCTAAATTTAAGAAAGCACTACTAGCTATTTCTTTCCCTCATATATTCATCCAGCGAGGACAGACCAACATTCTTACGACGTTCATTAACACTAACCTCATCTTCGATTGGAAAAGGTTCAAAACCTGATTCTGTTCTTCGTGTTTGAGTGCCATATATTTGTTTTTTGCCTTTATTTATTAAAATTCGATCCGTAAGTAAAGCTCTCTCATTTGGAACAAAGTCACACCTCTCCAAAGCTTCTTGTTGAAGTCCTAGGTCATAATCTTGATGCTGTATGAGTAACCAAAAAGCACTCATCGCCTCACGGCCAACAAGGTCATCCGTAGGAAAACCATGTTCGGCTACTATGCGTTTGATTCGGCTGTTATGAACCTCATCAACCGCATAAATGATATAGTTAATCAATTCAGTGGCAACTTTTTTAGACGCCTGAGTCCGCAAATCCTGATCAATATTGCGCATTTCAATAATTTGTTCTGCAAGTTTTTTGTTCATAAAAACGAAAAGGGATAATATGGCATGTATTATCCCTTATTTATTAGAAGATCTGCAAGGGCAGATGCCACCTGGAACTCGGTCCTGAGCTGTACAAAGTACCACTGTCCATTCGGATTGATTTCTAGAAACACGTAATCGCCGTCCGGGGTTACGATAAAATCGAAGCTTCCATACCGCAAGCCCAACTTCTCTAGATAGGCGAAAATCTTTCTTGTGATGGTATCCGGTAAGCTTACCTTCTCCATCTTTACATCAAAATCATTGATACTCGGTTTTCTTCTCCAGTCGAGAGTTGTCCCTTCGTCTTCCTGGGAATAGATCTTGACCGGAAAAATTTTGTCCCCAACCACGGTTACTCGAAGTTCATAATCTTTAAGGACGCACTCTTGAAAGATTGAGGGTGAAAACTTAACACTGTCAATCTGCTTCATATATTCAGGTGTGACCAAGTTGGTGTAAATCACCTCGTCGAGAATCGGGCTGGCCGCCAGAAGTTTGACGATCATTCGACCCTTCAGCATCTTGTAAAATTCACGCACCTTGTCAGGATCAGATGTCACAAGAGTTTTTGGTACCGCAAATCCCAACTTGAGAGCAAGATCCATCTGATAGATCTTATTATCTGCTTTGTGCATGGCCCAAGGATCGTTGATCCAGTTCTTGTTACCAAACAGCGACCACAGACTCTCTCGTAATGTATAGAATTGTCTGTGAATCATCTGTCGATACTTTGCTGGTTCAAAACCAAGAAGTTCTTTCGGTAGATAGGGCTTCATGTACCAAATTGTTTCAAAGTCATTGATGTCATACTCTTGACCATCAATAATTGCGCATGAGCGAGATTCTCTTCCATCCACCGTGTACAGAAGCGTATCTCCCTGAAGACATTTGTCCTGCTTCAGCATAATAGCAGTTACGCCACGCTTGCAAAGTTCGTTAAGAACACACTGAAAAGCGTCAATTTCGTACGCACCTGAATTCCCGATTGTAAGGATCATAAATCACCTCACCAAAAGATTGGGGGGAGAGATCTGACATGGTCAAACCCCTCCCCTATTCACGGCTAGTCCGTGTCGCTGGCGTCGGGGTCATTATAGGTACCCGACGATGTACCGGCCATGGTACCAGGCCGATGTTCGACAAACAATAGGATGAAAGGCATGTTATCCTCCTTTCTAGCCATCCAACCTTAATATCGTACAAACATAAAATAAATAAGTCAATAGTGCGTAATGGTTCAACACCTTGGAAACACCCCCTGATAAAATATGAGGATGTATACAACATACAATCGATTGCCTCGGATTAGGATGGAAACGTTTCCAAGCTATTGATTAGAAGACATATTGATCAGTAATATATACGCGCATTAAAAAGTTCCATTGGTTTAAGTAAAGAGGCCGCGTGCATGCACGCGGCCTTGGGATTCTCATCTCCTCCCTAAATCAAGGAACTGGTTTGATGACAATCGGCGGAACTTTGTCGCCGACCGTCAATTGAAACTTCTTGCCATGGCTGGTTACGGCATAAATCGTTCCGACCGCTCCGCCGATTATCGCTCCAGCCACGGCGCCTTTTTTCCCGGCGGCAATTGCCCCAACAACAGCGCCTCCGGCAGCAGTGCCAGTGGCGATGCCTATCCTTTTCAAAATACTGCGCAGGTTGTCTTTTCGCACAGTAAATTGAATCGGTTCTGTCTGACGCGATATGTCATAACTCTGTTCGTCAGCCATGAGCATCTGGGGTTGGAGCATTAGCATGTACTTGTTCTTGTCTGCCGGTACATCTTTCACATCGGTGATACCGAGTATTACAACACTCTCTTCCGGTTGAATTACTGTATCCCGATATGTAAACGATTCGCTTGGACGAACCGCCACAATATCCTGCGATTGATCGGTGGCCAGAATCGTGCTCACCACCGTTATCGGTTGGGTAGCTAGGCGATGTTCTTCTTCTCGCGCCTCTGCCTGCGCTACTTCCCAAGCGATACGCTCCGCTTCCGCCTGTTGGTGGGCCAGCTTTTCCCGTTCTTCCTGCTGTTGACGTGCGATTTCATCAAGGTCTTGGCGAACCTTCAGTTTCTTTTCTTCTTCTTCTTTTAACCGAGCTATTTCGGCATCGGCAATCGCCTTCTGCTCGTCGGCGATTTTTTTCTCTTCGGCGAGCTTTTGTTCAAGAGCCCGCTTTGTCTCAATAACAATGTCATCTACTTTAGCGGGAGTAACGGGCATGATTTCCTGGCCCGCCGGCGTGAAGTTAGATTGGCCATCAAACCAATACCAAAAATGGTACTTGCCTTTGTTGTCTTTGGTCCAGCCCTTGAGTGGCTTAGGCAGCTCTCCCACCGCAGACACCCGTTCGAAAAGTTCCATCGGCTGGTTGACAGTAAGATCAATGACCTGATCCTGCTCATCAATCCGAAACGGAATTTCCGTCGCAATAGTTCCTGTCACCTTTTCAAACCCATGACTATTGATGACCCGATTCGTAATCGCTTCCGGCACAGAAGCGAGAATGGTCATCATAGCCACTGGGATCAGTACGAGTAACTGAAAACGATCTCTAACCTTTACCATCATCCTGCTTTTCCCTGGCGAAATGGAAATGATAAACAACACCACCATCATTCCCAGAAAAACCTTGAGCAATGTCGGATGACGCTGACCCTGGTCAATGCCAAGATAAAACAGCGTCACAATGAACAGAAAGAAAATATTTGACAGCCGTTCAATTTCTTCTTTGGCAATCTCCGACAATTGGGCGAATTTTTCAACGGCCATTCGGCCTGGTGAAGAAAACACGGCAAAACAAAAGAGTCCAATACCCCCAACTGCCACTCCCAAAACAAGGAGAGCGTTGATGTCAAATCGGATGCTGGCCTGGATCAGAGCGACAGCGACAAAAATCGCGAGTATCACCCAAACCATGGCCCGAACCACCATTTCGCAGTACGAAATGAAAACTTCCGTCACCCATTCGGCACCAGTCCAAAGGGTATTCGTGATGAATCTCGTCAGATTCGGAACTACGCCTTTCACTCTTTCTGTTACCATAGGAACCTCCTCCAACCGCTGGCCTTACGTGCCTCACGGTGTGCTTGTGTCTTCTCGCTAAAGCGAGAAATGGAATTGTCAGCTTCCTGGATAATCTCGGTCCAATCGATAGCTGAACCGAGAATGGTATTGAGCCGAACCTTGAAGTTGTGATCATCTTCTACCGCGCCCGCAATCCTACTGCGAGCAATCGGTGTCATCAGATCAATAACCTCTTTACGTTCAGCCGTTGAAATCTCATTGAATTTGATGCCAACCTGTGTCAGGGATTCCGCCAACGCTTCCTGAAACACCAAAACAACAGGATGGTTTGACTGGGGCACAGTTCTGACCGAACCGCTCAGAAAATACATGACCCACTCGGCCACACCCTTGGCGGGCTGGGGCCATGAATGAATCTTCTGAATCATTCGACCATCATCAAAAACCGGATCTATGGCCTTGTCTTTGATGAGCTGAATCATCTTGCTCGCCGACGTGTTGGCGAGAAGAACCGGCAATCTTGGATAACGTCCAATCAACTCTTCAATCTTGTTTGTCATTGTCAAAGTCCTCCCTTTTCAGAAATTAATATACCACATATTCTTAAAAACTCAATTCTACCGTATAGGTTCAATAGCTTGGCACCACTTGATGGGATACCATTAAGGACATGCCATATACCACAAACAAGAACATGCCCCGTATCAGAAGAGACGCTGCCCAACTAGTGAGTAAGGGATGGAGTGCAAGAAAGGTAGGAAGATATCTTGGATTTCATCATACAGCTGTAATGAAATGGGTTGAGAAAGCAAAGAGGATTGGATATCATCCAATACCAACTAGATCCTCAAGACCGGAGTCGCACCCAAAACAACTTGATAAAGAAACAGTGAGAAAGATTGTTGAGAAAAGATTGCAAAGAAACCGATATGCTGAAGCGGTACACAAAGAACTCGAAAATGATGGAATGGTGGTGTCATTGTCTTCAGTCAAACGAACCATTGACCGGCAAGGCCTCATGAAGAAACGGAGTAAGTGGAAACGATACCATCCTCATGTAGATAGACCTGTACCCTTTAAATCTGGCGATTTAGTTCAGTTAGATACGATTCATCGGATGATTAGTGAAAAGAAAAGGTTGTATGTCTTTGTCCTCTTAGATGTTTATTCTCGTTGGGTGTATGCTTGGGCATCAGATCGAATGAATGGGGCAATTAGTTTGAGGTTTGTGAACGAAGCTCAAAGAGTTGCACCCTTCCAATTTGATATGCTCCAGAGCGATCATGGACCAGAATTTGGAAGATGGTTTATCTCACAGGTTCAAAAGAAACACCGCTATACTCGAATCGGAAAACCAAATGACAATGCTCATATTGAGAGATTCAATCGAACTTTACAGGAAGAATGTTTAGACAAATTACCGAATGAAGTGATTAATGGTGCCCTAAAGAAATATCTGAGATACTACAATTACGAACGAGTACACGGAGGAATTAATTATCAAATTCCAATACAGGTGGTGCCAAGCTATTGATTACATTACGTTCTACTCCAATGACTTCTGAATAAACGCTTTGAGGTCCGAGATGGCAATCCGTTCCTGTTTCATGGTATCGCGGTCGTTTTATTTTGCTAATAACATATCGCTATATGACTGTCCGCATTTTTTATACTTGTTAAGACCTAACTCAGTTATAACTTTATTCTGTTCTTTGTAGGCGGATTGTTCAGAGATTCCATCTATAACAGTTTCCAACTCTAAAAACTTGCCTAATTTTCTAACAGAATCTAAATGAATTCTTGTATGTCCAGTCATCCATAGATCTCTTTTTTTATTTACAACCACACTTATTCCAATACTATTTAATAGGTCTTTCTTTTTTTTAAGCACTACTTGTTTTGAAAGTTTTTCTATTTTATAGTCAGAGATTTTAGAATTTAAATTGTTAGGTCTATTATATTCAATTAATTCAAATTCTTTATTATTTATTTCTCTTAGTTTTAAATGACCATTTTTACAGTTAAAATACGTATCCTTTTGAACAATCCTGCATTTATATTTAGCTTTTATTTTTTTAAGCAAAAGCAAGAGGCCACCAAAATTACCAATTTTAATTTTAAGTTCTAGATTTTTCATTCGCACGCCGAATACCTATTTGATTTTAAAGAATTTCTTTTCTGATAGCTTCTTAAATTGATTTTCTTTAGATTCTGATGAATCTGGATCAATACAACCACTACCTCTACAAATATTTGGTCGGTTTTCATAATCCAAGCATTTCCCAGTTTTTGGATCAAAATTTTTACAATCGTATGTTTCCAGTTTTTCCTCTGGATTATCGACGGGGACAAGTAACTCTCTTCTCTTCTTCCACAAGTCGTTACCATCTTTGTCTTTCGGAATCAGTTCTGGCGGCATAAATCTCTTCGTCTTCACTGGATTACAACACTCAGAGCAATTTTTATCCGTACATGGGCCATGCTTTTCTTTTATTTTTTCATTCATACTAGTATGCTAATTCTATTATTTTTGATATTAAATCCACATACGATACGCCGGTGTGAATCATGAGTTTTGGATACATTGAAATATCTGTAAATCCTGGCAAAGTATTTATTTCATTCATATACACCTTGCTATCTTGGACAAACATATCAACCCGAGCAAAACCGCTACATCCACACAGTTTATATACTTTTTCAGCCACTTTTTTGACCTGCTCAACTTCATCTGCAGATATATCGGCCGGTATTTTTGTCTCGGTACGGCCTAGTTTATATTTCTCGTTATAATCATAGAAACTCCCGGAAGGAATCACGACTTCGCCTGGCTCAGATATGGCTAGTTCACTGTTACCCAAAACTGCTAATTCAATTTCTTTATGGTTCGTAAAACCCTCTTCTATCACAACTTTCTCATCATGTTTTCTTGCCTCTTTTATTGCTTCGTTTAAATTATTAAAGTCATCCAGCTTCATAATGCCGACCGAAGATCCTGAATTGGCTGGTTTAACAAACACGGGTAAACTAAAATCACGAATTGAATCTAGTTTTTCTTTTATCCCAGTAGGATTATTCAGAGCATAATCAATTGCTACATATTTGGACTGAGCGATACCATGACCAGAAATAAAATCCTTAAAAACGGATTTATCAAAACAAAGAGCAGAGCTTAAAACATGACATCCGGAATAAAGTAAGTGCTGACTTTCAAAGATTGCTTGCAGAACTCCGTCTTCACCATATTTACCATGAGTCATTGGCAGAGCAACATCAAAATATTTTTTAAAATCTTCCGCCATAATCTTATTACCTTTTTCAATACTGACCATATCGGGAACAATCATAAATTCTCCATCTTTACTCCAATAAATTAGAACGGTTTCATATTTTTGAGTATCTATGTTTTTAGCAACATTAACAGCCGAAGTTATTGAGACCTCGTGTTCGTCGCTTGGGCCGCCAAAAAAAAGTCCGACTTTTTTCATTTTATTTTAGAAACAGATCCTACTCCAATGACTTCTGAATAAACGCTTTGAGGTCCGAGATGGCAATCCGTTCCTGTTTCATAGTGTCACGGTCGCGGATAGTAACAGTATCTTTTTTGTCACTATCGGATTCACCGAGAGTATCAAAATCAACCGTCACGCAGTAAGGCGTGCCGATTTCATCCTGAGAAAAATAGCGTTTGCCGATGTTGCCCCGATCATCCCAGACAACATTGAAATGTTTTTTGAGTTCGTTATAGACGCTCCGCGCCTTTTCCACCAATTCCGGTTTGTTTTTTAATAACGGGAAAATAGCAACCTTAAAAGGGGCCAATCTCGGAGAAAGCCGAAGAACCGTCCTCTCCCCGTCATTGTCGTCATAGGCCTCGGACAAGACAGCCAAAAAAGTCCGATCTATGCCGAAAGTCGGTTCAATGACATGAGGAATAAAACGCTTGCCGGTAGTATCATCAAAATATTCAAGATTCGTCCCTGACGCTTCTTGATGACGGGACAAATCATAATCAGTCCGATAAGCGATCGCCCAGAGTTCATCCTGACCAAACGGAAATTGATATTCAATATCAATCGTACGCTTGGAATAAAAAGCCCGCTCCTTATCCGGAATTTCATTGTTGAAAAATTGCTTGCGAGGCAAACCAATCAGATCGGCGAAGCCGTAAATATATTCCAGCCACTTTTCAAATATAGAACTCCAGTCGGAATCGGGAGAAATAAAATATTCTATTTCGGCCTGCTCAAACTCAAGGGTCCGGAAAATGAAATTACCGGTGGTAATTTCATTGCGAAAGGCCTTTCCGACCTGGCCGATGCCGAACGGTATTTTTAAATTCGTACTATCCAGAACGTTTTTGTAATTCGCGAATATCGCACCGGCAGTTTCCGGACGCAGATAAGTAACCAGTCCCTCTTCCGTCGCTCCGATAGTCGTCTCAAATAAACCGCTGAACATTTTGGCCTCTGTAAATTCCCCGCCACAATCGGGACACTTGGAAGTATCTTTTAGTTTGTCGGGCCGAAATCTATGATGACATTTTTTACATTCAACTAATGGGTCTTTAAAATTCGCCACGTGTCCGCTGGCTTCCCACAACTTTGGACTGAGGATAATACCCCCGTCAATGCCCGTCATATCAATTCTGTCCTGGACAAAATATTTCCACCACGAACGTTTGATATTATTCTTGAGTTCCACTCCCAGCGGACCATAATCATAAGTACTTGCCAGTCCGCCATAAATTTCCGAACCGGGAAAAACAAAACCGCGTCTTTTACAGAGAGCCACTATTTTTTCTAATTTGTTTTGTTCAGCCATATAATGCTTGGTTTTTATGAGATTTGTTTTCAGATGAAGTTCAAGGCACAGTTGAGGAGCGAACCGAGCTATACTATGACAGTATGGCGAGGGAGCACCAGAAACTGTAACGCGGAAATTCGCTGAAAACAAATCTCATTGTATTGTTCCATCGCCTGGTCTGTCAACTGTAGAGTTGGTATTTAAATCAGAACTGTTAACAACAATATTCTGTTGAGTGAAACTATCAACACCGGAAAAAGTCGCATTCGTAAGGACTGGGGCAAAGGCACCGGCTTGGGTTGATGATGGATTGATAGCTACTTGAAAGATTAGTTCATAAGCCAATGTTCCACCGGTACCGATACCGTATGGCAAGGTACCAATATTCCAAACAATTTGAGAATTACTTTTGTTGAAGGTCGGTTGGGTTTGACCACTGCCAACACTAACCACGTTTTTCCAAGTAACCCCTTGGGGTAACGTCCCGACTATTTTAGTATTTGAAAGTGCATTGCCCGGATTCGTCACCAGCCAATGAATAGTGAAGGTTGTACTCTTGCCAACTTGAGGCGGCATCGGACCGGATGAGCCAAACGATGCATCGTTGTAATACATTTTTTGAGAAAATGTCGGTTGGCTCGTAATTTTGGTGATAATATCATCAACGACACTAATTTTATTAATATCAATCGTATCGGGAACATTCTCTGTTTCTAAAGCAATAGTCGCATGGACCAAGGTATTGCCAGAACCAGAACCTGACGTTTGTTTTAATTTTACAGAAAAGACAACTGTACCAGTGGCTCTGGGCGCCAATGAATTAAAATCCGGAACCACGGTTGAATTCCAGTTAATAGTTCCCGTTGAAGAATCGTAAAATCCACCACGCGTATCAAGCGACGACAAATCATACATACTACCGGCCAGTTTGACCGTTAAATTCAGTCCGCTGAATGTGAGGTTAGAGGCGTTGGTATATTTGATTGAATATAAAAGTATATCGCCACCGTGAGAAATATAATTGGCGCTTCCATTAACTGTTGTGTTGATGTTAAGTAATGGTGTTGAAATAACAGTGGTTACGGTTGTTTTCTCGTAGTCAACGTATGTTCCATTGATATTTCGTTGCAAGGTTACATTGACGGCCTTTGATTCGCCTTGTCGGCCAGTAAGAGTCCCCTGAATCGTAATTCTGGAACCTGAATCTTTTTTCACAATTGGCAAACTCCAAACTGTATTACCGGCAGTAGCATTAGGTGAGACCTTTGTTACCTTAAAACCATCCGGATAGGTCAATACAAATTGCAAGTCCGAAATATCATCTCCGCTTTGATTCCTGTAATCAAGGATATACGTTACCGCTTGACCCGATACTGAAGTCGGCGGACCGACAAGGGTCAGGGCAACTGGCACATCGGAAATAGTAGTTGAAAGTTGAGCCGATTTTTCAAATTTTGATTTCAAATCCCCTGCGTCAAATGTAAGTTTCGCAAACGCAACTTTAATATTACCCTTATCACCGACAAGAAATGAGTGAAATTCTTCATCTTTTGAAGCGCCAGGTTCAAGGTCGGGTTCATCTACAACTTGAACATTACCGTTACTGGTTACAATCTGGCCATCTTTTACAATCGCTGAACTTTGGGGATAGTTAAACGAAAGTTTTACATTACGAAGTGTTGTCTTGGTTTTGTTTTGATAATTAACTTTATAAACAATCTCATCCCCAACCGAGGCCTGAGTCGGACCATCTATAGTTAAAACAACACCGCTCTCAGTAAACGAAGAGCCACCATACAAAAATAAAAGAACGCTAATTATCCCCAACACAACTGCGGTAATAGTAGACCAAAAAAGAGCCCTCCGCGACATATGTGAAGTCGGTTTTGGCATTGCTGGTGGAACAGAATAAAGTGGAGTTTGGGTAAAAGTGGGTAAATCAGACATAGGGGTTTATTAATTATATCATTTTATAACCTGATAGAGAAAACCGAGGGATGATATTTTGCGCCCGACAGTGTATTCAAAAAAGGTATCTAAAGTGGAATGTTTAGTCGCTGGGGCTAAACTTGTACCAATTAAAGAGTTTAAATCATTCTTTTCAAGCAATACACCTTGCCCACCCGCCAAAAAACAATCTGCGCACATCACTCCACCAAGTTCGGTGCTCAAGGCAATCATCCGTTCAGTCCCGACCATGGGATCGGTTGAGCAAACCACACATCTTTCAATTTGAGGTGCATATCCTAAAACTTTCAAAAAGCCCGCTTGATGTTTTCGAAATAACGGAAGAATGCCATCCGAAGACACATCATCAAAATCAACCAGCATCGTATTTAAAAATTCCCAGAGATGAGCATCTTTTTCATTTTCAAAAGCAATCTTGTCCAGCACTTCGGTAAAAAATTGAACCGCCACCAGTTTGGGCAATGATTCCTTAATATTTAAATGTTGGTGAGACATCACCGCCGAAGAAATAATCGGCATTGATTTTCCATGAATCACTTCAAACTCCACGGTATTTAATAATTCCAAATGCATTGACTGCACCGAAGTCGGCTTGCACACTCCCCTCGCCATCGCCCGCATCGTCCCATAATCCTCCGAATACAAAGTCACAATCTGATCGTATTCATTGGCCTGCTGTTTTTTAATCACAATCGCTTTAGTCCTCATGCGGGAGTTTCTAGTTTACAGTTTCTAGTTTACAGAAAATTATTTAGCCATTTTTAATAATTCTTCCAAGACAACTGGTAATTCTTTTATTCCAGTTTCTTGACTGAAATGTCCCTTGCCATGCTCAATAAGTGTCCTAGCTCCTAATTTTTCTTTAAATGCATCCAAATTATCCAATGATACAAATTCATCGTCGTCAGAAAAAACAGCAACAATATTTTTTGTATGGTTTTTAACACTTTCAAAATCAATGGGTGTTTCTACCCATGGTCTCGCAATCTCAATTTCATTTTCGTCATAAACACCAATCAATTTTTTAATCCATCCGGCGACAAACACAACACCACCTATTTTCGCGTCTTCTTTTAGATCTCCCAAATATCTCAAAATGGCTTGGCAACCAATACTGTGACCGATTAAATACGTATTTTCATCTGGTTCCCCTACTAATTTTTCTAAAAACGGAACCCACTCCTCAATCCTAGGTTCATCTGTATTCGGCATAGCCGGCACCTGCACTTCAAATCCATTATTTTCCAACTCTTTTTTCAACCATGGAAACCAACCCTCTTCAGGAAACCCGCTCCAACCATGAATAATAAATACTCGTTTCATTTATTCTATTACATGCTTTTCAAGAAAAACCGGCTTATTCTGACTAAGAGTTTTTTCCACAGTATCACCAACACCTTCACTTGCATTAACCTGAAACCCTACCAAGGCATCTGAAGCATTTACAACTTCGGTATTTCTTTCAAAATAGGTATTGGGGTCAACTACGGTATTTTGTTTATTTTCTATCAATGCCTGAGGATTTGCTTTTCTTAACGCTTCCAATTGAGTTATTAATAACCCGGCTTGTTCTGAAGTTATCACTCCTTCCGTCGCCCGTTTGCGATAATGGGCAGAATAAAGTTCAAGAATAACTGGTAAGAATATTTTTATATATTTCGCTTCTGGATCTAACTTAAGGGCTTCATCCGTTGCGAACCAGTCGACATTTAAGGCCCCACCCGAAACAATACCGTCTCCTCGTTCTATTATTTTTCTCACCGCATTTCTAACTCCAATTTCTATCTCAGGACTAGTTTTTCTCCAACTACCGGATATTCCAAACCACAAAGTGCCTTTCCGGCGCTTTAAACTATCTAAACGAGTAAACAATTCCTCCAACGACCCAGCAAGTAATGATTCTTTTTTATTTTGTGGAAGTTCTGTCGTCATTTTATTAAAAACCTTACTTTTTAATTCCTAAGTAAATCTTTTTATCTGGTCCCAATAAGGATTCCTTATACAGGTCGTAGTCGCCGTGTTTCTCTTTTTGTTCAAGCGATTTTAAAACCGTATCTTTTTTAATTTCTTCGGACCATTCGGTGATGGCGGAAATTATTTCTTTGTCTTCACTATACCAATCAACCATGACAGAATCATCCATCTGGTATTTGGCTTCTTTGCGCATATCTTGAATTTGACGCATCAGTTCTCGCGCATAACCTTCGCGAGTTAATTCCGGCGTAAGTTCCCATTCAAAATCCATTTTCGGTAAACTCTCGTCAGGTTTTATGTATTTTATTTTTTTAACATTTAACTCTTCCCTTATTAAATCTTCCAGATTCCCAAATTCTTCGGTAGATTTAAATATAGAAAGAGGTTGACGAACCTTAATTTGTTTATCCTTTCTCAATTTAAGGCCAACGGCTATGGCTTCTCTCGCTAAATTCATCCTTAATTCTAATTTATCATCCACATATTTCCTATGAAATTTCGGCCAATCAGTTAAATGAACGGATTCGGGTTCATTCATTGAAAATTGTAAATTGGTAACTGATAATTGTCGATTGCTTTGCAATCGGTGGTACATATCTTCCGCCATAAAAGGTGTAAATGGAGCAAGGAGTTTAGATACTTCTATTAATACATTTCTCAATAATGGCAATGCTTCTTTTCGACGACGCGAACGGCGCAACCACCAATTAGATAAATCATCAGTTAAAAATTGATCAATGGCTCGGCCTGCCGAAGCGACATCATATTTATCCAAATTATCGGTCACGGAAGAAATTGTCCGATGTAGACGAGACATCAGCCATTTGTCTAATAAGGTAAAAGTCAAAAGCCCTAAGTCATAAGTATCAGAATTATTACTTTTTGCTTCTTCCTTTTTACTTTCTGCGTAGAGTTCATAAAAACGAATACAGTTTTGAAGTGTGAAGAAAAAACCTTTCAATTTATCTTCAATCTCCCGAGGGATTACGGCTTTACTTTCCCCAGCCGCAACAGTGGACATAAAATACCAACGAATAACATCCGTACCGTATTTATCCATCAGTTCCATCACGGGCACAAAGTTACCTTTTGATTTAGACATTTTCTGGCCTTTCTCATCTAGGGTGTGTCCAAGAACTAAAACATTTTTATAAGGAGCACCCCGACCAAGCAAAGTTGAAATACCTAAAAGTGTCCAGAACCAACCACGGGTCTGGTCAACGGCTTCCACAATAAAATCGGCCGGAAATTGTTTTTTAAAAACATCTTTATTTTCAAACGGATAATGCCATTGAGCAAAGGGCATCGCGCCGGAATCAAACCAGACATCAATGAGGTCGGGAATCTTTCTCATTTTTGACTTACACTTTGGACATTTAATGACGACGTCATCAATAAATGGCCGGTGTAAATCCAATTCGCCGTATTCATTGCGCGGAATTTTGCGCCATTCCAGTTTACGAATTTCCGCAAGATTAGGAGCAAAATACGGGAAGACATCGGGATTTTTCAATTCGTCTCCGGAATATCCATGAGCAATGGCCTGAAAGAAATACATCGGCTGACCATGAGTAACTATCAAAATTTTCTTGTTGCGGTGCTTTGATTCCATATCTTTCATAAAATCAGTCACTCGTGTCCTTATTGATTCCGCGCTTTCGGTTCCTTCCGCATACTGCATGGTTCCGGTATCCGATTTACCCTCAAATTCAAGAAGGTATTCCTTCTCAACTAATCTTTCATCTGTTTCGACTTTATGGTGCAAAACCTGACCCGCTATTTCCGCGGTCTCCTTAGTTCTAAAAAATGGTGAGGCATAAATCGCATCAATGCCATCTAGTTTTAAAAGTTCCAATGAACGCTCCACACCCTCTCGACCTTCATCTGTAAGGTGGTAGGTGTCTAAACTAAGTTGTGAATTGACAATTGGTTTATCACTACTTTCATTACGAGTCGTCGCTCCATGACGCATTATGTAATAAGTATTTTTAGAACCGAGAGACAGTTTCTCCAGTTCTTTAATAGAGCCAATGGCGGTTTTGTGGTCACACTGACCGCACTCCCAAATTGGGAGTGGTGTCCCCCAATATCTTTCACGGGATAGTGTCCAGTCCCTTCCTTCTCGCAACCATCCGCCAAATCGTCCATCTTTAATATGTTCAGGAACCCAATTGACGGTTGCATTATTGGCGAGCAATTCTTTGTTAAGCGCAGATGTTCGTATAAACCAAGACGTTTTGGCGTAATACAACAAAGGCGTATTACAACGCCAACAGAACGGATAGTCGTGCTCATAGTCCTCAATTTTTAAAAGTTGATTTCTTTCCTGAAGTTTTTCAAGAATTAAATCTTCAACGGCCTTGTTCTTTTTTCCGTTCTCAATAATAGCTTTTCCGCCGAGTCCGTCACCCAGAGAATCAATAAACTTCCCCTGTTCGGTAACAGTATGAATTTTTGGTAAGTTTAATTTTGTACCAAGAATATAGTCATCTTCACCATACATCACCGCCGTATGAACCACGCCCGTTCCGTCTGTTGTAGAAACAAAATCTGCTGGATAGACCTTATATGATGTATCGGATTTCAGTTCCGGCACATCAAACAATGGTTCATATTCTAAACCAACCAGTTCACTGCCTTTGTAGTTCTTGGCCATTAGCGAATAGCCATTAGCCGACCCAAATACTTTTTCCACCAAATCCTTCGCTAGGATTAATTTTTCTCCATCAAGTTCAACGGTCGCGTAATCAATTTCGGGTCCCACCGCTAAAGCAACATTGCCCGGTAACGTCCACGGGGTAGTCGTCCATGCAAGAATATACACCGGCGAATTTCCAATTTCCAATTTCCAATTTCCAATTTTGGAATGCGGACCTATAACTTTAAATTTAAGGTAGACGGACCTCTCCGTCGTCAGTTTATATCCTTGAGAAACCTCATGGGCCGAAAGAGCTGTTCCGCATCGGACACAAAGAGGCACAATCTTGTGGGCCTGATAAAGCAAGTCCTTATCCCAAATCGTCTTAAGAATATTCCAGACCGATTCCATATATCCCGTTTCGTAGGTAACATACGGATGATCCAGATCCAGCCAAAAACCCATCCGCCGCGTCATGTCTTCCCATTCTTTGGTATACTTCCAAACACTTTGTCGGGCTTTGCGATTAAACTTAGCAATACCGTATTCTTCAATCTGTTTTTTATTACTAAAACCCAGTTCTTTTTCAATTTCAATTTCCACGGGTAAACCATGGGTATCCCAACCGGCTTTTCGGAGAACAAAAAAGCCCCGCATGGTTTTATAGCGTCCGTATAAGTCCTTCGGCAAACGAGTTAAAAAGTGACCGATATGGGGCTTGCCATTGGCGGTGGGCGGACCTTCCCAAAACACAAAACGCTTCCCCTCCCGGCGAAGCTCAAGTGATTTCTCAAAAATAGCATGATCGTCCCAAAATTTCCGGACCTTATCCTCCGTATTCTTGAAGTCGTACACCAGGTAGTAGAAATCCGACATGCACCTTAGGTTTTAGACCCAAGCCACAACATCGGACTTTCTTGTTATCTTTATGTCCCGAGGCAGTTAATCTAATCGGTGTAACTAAAACCCGGTCGGATTTTCACTACCTGGTACATATCCTCTTTACTATACCTTATTTTGATTAAAATTCAACTTGATTTTATGTAAAAAGAAGCCCTTAATACTCTCGAGAGTAGGCTACTGTATTTCGAATCAAGGTCCGGAATCGCCGAAATCCCAAATTCCTAATCCTGCCAGAATTGTGAAGATCAAGGTCTTTGCAAGCGTGCGGATAAATTTGTGACACTCCTTATCTGTCTTTAATGCGGATGTTTAGCTGCCGCAACAAAAACCGTAGCCAAAGAAGAAGCCAGATAATAAATGACGCGGTATGACTCCGACAACGTGCCGTACCTGTACCTCAACGACGACGAACCGGCGCTGAACGCGAACTGGAACGACAATGCCAATCCGAAGTGGGGTGCCCCGTCCTTCGGTAGTGTCCATAAACTTAAAAACGGCTTCATGCCGTTTTTAAGTTTAGTGATTTCATCCAGCCACCAAGTTGTTTGCCAATATCTTGAATTTTAGATTCAAGAGAAAGATATTTTTTGTTATCAATTATCCTTAGTTCTCTAGCTGAACGTAGTAGAAACTTTAATACTTCAAATTTATTATTGGCGACAATAAGAATTGGCAATCTCTCATCTTTTGAAACCGCGACTGCCCCATAAATTTGCTCTATAAAATCCAACAAGTAATCTTCACAGCGTTTACCCAAAAGATACTGATCCTGTTTGGGGAACATTTTTAAGTAACCATAAAACTCTTTGTATAAATCGGCGGTCTTTTGGACTATTGGCGCTTCTTGGTCAATTTGCTGTATATTGTTCATGTTATGAAAATTAATTTATTTGAAAAAACTATTTCCATGGAGAGCTTACTGGAAGCTTGGGATAAATTCAAGGCCGGCAAGAGACGAAGAACCGACGTTCAAATATTTGAGAAAAGGCTTGAAGATAACCTTTTTAAACTACACGGGGAACTCAGTAGTAAAACTTACCGTCATGGTCCGTACGAAAAATTCTATATTCGCGATCCAAAAGTTCGGCTCATACACAAGTCCAGTGTCAGAGATCGAGTTGTTGACCATACTATTTTCAAAACCCTAAACGAAATCTTTGAACCCACATTTATTAACGAATCTTACTCGTCCAGAATTGGTAAAGGCACCCATCGAGGTATTAAAAGTTTAAAAGAATATCTTATAGAGACACAAAAAGTGTATGGCAAATGTTTTGTCTTAAAATGTGACGTTAAAAAGTTTTTCCATTCAATCAATCACAATATTTTAATTTATATCATTCAAAGAAAAGTTACCGATCTAAACATGATCTGGCTCATCAAACTACTACTGAAAAGCTTCCCGATTCGGGCGCAATTCGAGAGAGAGAGAGAGAGAGTAAAGCGTGCCCTATCGGTAATTTAACCTCTCAACTATTTGCTAACATATATTTGAACGAGCTTGATCAATACATAAAAAGAGAATTGCATGTAAAAAATTACATCCGTTACACTGATGATTTTATTGTCGTCCACCATAACAGAGAGTTTCTAGCTCAATTCATAACAACTATCAGAGTTTTTCTTCACGTAGAGCTAGGGCTGAAATTACACCCGAACAAAGTTGGCATCCGTAAGTATCGCCAAGGCATAGACTTTTTGGGCTATGTCGCTCTGCCTCGGGCCACGGTTTTACGGACAAAAACTAAAAATCGAATCCTGCGAAAAATCAAAGAAAGATTACTGCAGTTAAAAGAAGGCAAAATTACAGAAGAAAAATTTATGCAAACACTAAATTCTTATTTGGGAGTTTTAAGTCATGCCAACAGCCACAAATTACGATCAGAGATTATGGATTATATTTGGAAAAATTTGAATGAGTGAGTTTATTAAAATTAAATGCCCCCGAGTGCGCACGCGCACTCGGGGGATAAAACCTCAACCCCCAACCATCAACAACCAATCAGGTCAAAAGGTCAAGGATCAACCTTCAATGACACTCCCGAAGGACGGGGCACCCCACCCCGGAAAGGCACCGTCGCTCCAGTCCGCGAGCAGCGCCGGCTCGCCGCCGCCGAGGCACAGGCACGGCACGCCGCCGGAGACAAACCGCGACCGGACGAGATCCATATAGTGGTGGTTCAGCACCTCGCTGAACACCATCAAGTGGATGTACCCCGCCCACAACCCGTAGCCGAACCGACCTGCCGACTCGATATTGGACTGCGCGACTGACGGCTTGGTGTTGAGACGCTGACGCCCATCTTCGACGCCGACGAGCATCCGCGGAACGGTGACGAGCGGGTCGAGGTCGCTCAGCGCCGAGACGGTCAAGAAGTTCTGTCCCATCTTGCCATTGAGCTGAATCCTGGCCATGTACTCGTTCCAGTCCATCTCACTGACCGGCCGCGGCTGGGGCGGCACGAGCAGGAACGGCGTGCCATCGGCGGGAAGCCGGTCGGCGAACCGGTCGAACATGTCGGCTGTCGCCAGTTTGGCGTCAGCGAGACGTGCCCGCGAGATTTCGAAAACCTCGACGGGTGTCAGCTGACGAAGTGGCGGAGCGAACAGCGCGCCGATGTCGTCAGACGAGAAGGCCTTGCGGGTTGTCGCGGTCTGCGTGGTCATGGGACACCTTTCTGGCGCCTCTGGCGCCTCTTGAAGTTGAATATGATTGTAAAGCTAATCCTACTCTAAATTATACGCCTATCTTATATAAAAGTCAAGGTGTAGTTTTTACGGCTTTATAACTTGATTTTCGAGCTATTTTATATCCGTTCTAATGTCTCAATACCCAACAATCCAAGGCCATCTTTGAGAGTACGAGCGACGGTTTTAATGAGTATTAGGCGGGCATCACGGCGAGCAATATCATCGTCATCAAGCACTCGGACATTTTCGTAAAATTGATTAGCAATAACGGCCAACCAATATAAGTAGCCAGTCAAATAATGAGGGTCAATTTTCTCAACACTTTCTCTGACACTATCTGGAAAATCTAAAAGGTATTTCATCGCCACCGTTTCCCACTTACCTTCCATTTTTGAAAAATCGGGTTTTGCTTGTTCGCCGGCCTTTAATAAAATACTATGCAACCGAGCATAGGTATACTGAAGGTATGGCCCGGCATCCCCGGAAACAGAAAGTGATTTTTCAAAATCAAAAATTATATCTTGACCGATGCCCTGTCTTAAAATTGAATATTTAATAGCTCCGACGGCAATCTTTTCTTTATTCTTGTCAGAGGTTGATTCAGGCAACCTGGAGATAGTTTGTTCTATCAATGATTCAGCCGTGATTACATCTCCGGTTCTGGAAGACATTTTTCCGGTTGTTAATCGGAGCATCCCATGACCGACATGTTTCGTTCGCGAAGCGACTTCCGGCATTGTCAGCTCCATAACTTTCAGCAACACTTTGAAATAATCGTTAATTTCATTCCCAGTAACAATAACGGACAGGTCGGGATGATAAAGATCAAATTTATCCTTATTCACGCCTAGCTCTTTGGTTTCATAAGTTGGAAGACCTTTAGCATTGACGAAAACACGAGTGTGGAAACCATAATCTTCACCCCTAAAAATAACGGCGCCGTTCTCCCCGGCCACAAATATATCCGGGTGTGCTTTAACGATTTCCAATCCGGCCGGTCCGACCTCGCTTTCAAAAAAATAATGGTCAAACTTTGTACCAAGCTTTTTATAAATATTATCAAAGTAATTTAAACTTTCTTCCCGACCTTTTTGATAGAGTTCATTTATCTCTGAGTCGCTTTTATCATAAATCTTCTGATTAATTTCGTTAATCTCATCTTTTATTACACTTTCTTCTTCCGCATCTTCATAAGATTTGGACCCAAAAGAATACGCTTGAGCAATTTTTTCCATTACTAAATCGCGGGATAATGTTTTTTCTTTCTTCATGGCCCAAATCGCTTTTGCGACATGGAGACCGACATCGCCCTGGTAATTAACCCTGACAACTTTCGCTTCAGAAAATTCATACAACCGAGCCACCGCCTCTCCGATAATATTCGGCATCAAGTGGCCGATATGAAAAAGCTTGAACGGATTTGGATCTGTATATTCAACGATAATTGTTTTCTTGGCAAAATCTTTATTTTTCCCATAATTACTATCTTCATAAATTATTTCTAATTGTTTCTGTAAAAATTCCGATTTCGCATAAAAATTCAAAAACCCATTCGGCGCAACCTGAATATCAAACATCTCCGCCAATATATTCTTAGAAAGTTTGTTTTTTATATCACCAGCGACATCAGCTGGTTTATTTCCTTGTTTTTTAGCCAAGACAAAAGCGATATTAGTAGAATAGTCCCCCAGCTTGGAATCGGGCGGAATGAGAACATCAAAAGAAAGTCCCTCCATAAGACCACTTAATTCTTCCCTCAGTATTTGCCTTGTTGTTTTATCCATTGTTTTGCTTCTAGTCATTTCTTTTTACTATGATACTATAATAAACATGAACAGCGAACAATACGACGCATTACCAATCGAAGCAGTCAAAAAGGTCTATCCCGGAGTGGTCAGCATTGTTATCTCCAAATACATGCCGACAATTCAAGGCAATATGCCTCTACCATTGATGCCATTCCCAAATCCTTTTGGACTTGGTCAAACACCAACCGAAGGAACACCCCCAACGAGTGGAGAAAAAGTAAAAGTCGGAGGTGGTTCGGGCTTCGTGGTTCAGTCCGATGGCTTGATCCTCACCAACAAACATGTTGTTTTTGATACCGATGCCGACTACACTGTCGTCACTAATGACGGGAAAGAATATATTGGCAAAGTTATCGCCCGTGACCCGATTAGTGATATTGCTGTAGTTAAAATTGAAGCTACCGATTTGCCTGTAATCAAGCTCGGTGATTCCACCAAACTGGAACTAGGTCAGACCGTCATCGCCATTGGTAATGCTCTCGGTATGTTTCGAAATAGTGTTTCCAAAGGTATCATTTCGGGCATGTCCCGTTCTATTTCAGCCGCCTTGGGCACCGATGGAGAAATGGAGCACCTCCGCGGTGTCCTCCAAACCGACGTCGCTATTAACCAAGGTAATTCCGGCGGACCACTCATTAATTTAGACGGCGAAGCCGTCGGTATTAACACCGCCATTATTTTCGGAGCCCAAAACATTGGTTTCGCTATTCCTATCAATTGGGCTAAACAAGATTTGGACGATATTCAAAAGCACGGCCGAATTATAAAACCATTTTTAGGTCTTCTTTGTTTGCCTCTCAATAAAAAATTCCAAAATCAATATCACCTTGCTCGTGATAAAGGGGCCTTGGTCGTCCGTGACCATCGTCCAAATTCCGTCGCCGTCGTCCCCGGCTCTCCGGCCGACCGTGCAGGCATTAAGGAAAATGACATCATCACCCACGTTAACGGCGAAGAAATTCCCGAAGACACCGACTTAATAGAATTACTCAAAAAACTCAAAGTTGGCGACGAAATTGAGCTCACCCTCCTACGAGCCGGCCAAGAACTCAAAGCCAAAACAATTTTGGAAGAACGCAAATAGTCGCTCCCTCCACCCCAACCCCCGACTCGACCGATAATAAACCTGCTCCAGCGGCAGGTTTTTATCTAGACCGCTCGGTTCCTCACCAAGCACCTCGGATTATGTCTTCCGCACCCATCGACATAATCCTAGCTTCGGAACCTCCGCGACTTCTCGCTGGGGGTTAGGGTGTTAGTCGCTTGGGTTTGTTTCTAACCAATCGTGCAGATTGAGAAAAATAGTGAGGGCTTCGCTCATCTTCCTAAATCCTATATACTAGAGATGGTTGTTAGTTTTTCGCTAATGGCTAAGTTCTAATCGCTAATTACTATCTAATGGCGGAATACGTGAATAATTCTAAGGCGGGGTTTGATTATGAAATTCTTGAGACATTAGAGGCGGGTTTGGTTTTGAAAGGCACGGAAGTTAAATCCATCAAAACCGGCAAGGCCTCTATTAAGGGCTCATTTGTAAAAATTATAAACGGCCGACCTCAACTTATCGGCGCCACTATCTCACCTTATCAACCCAACAATACTCCCCCCGATTATGATCCGACCGCCACCCGCATGCTTTTATTATCCAAAAAACAAATCAATGTTATTGTTGGTCTCGCCCAATCCCAAGGCCTGACTCTGATTCCCTTAAAAATATACGACAAAAAAGGAAAACTGAAACTCCTTATCGGTATCGCCCGTGGAAAGAAAAAATACGACAAACGCTCCACATTAAAAATCAAAGATTCAGCGCGCCGAAAACAAAGAGGGCTTAGTGAGGACTAAGCCATTAGAGATTTTTATACTCTAATTCTTTTAAAATATCTTGAAGTTGAATCTTGAGTTGAGCCCTTCCATTACCACCCTTAAGATAACTTTCTCTTCTTTTTGCATCGGACCATTTTAAATACGTTTCATAATAAATAAGTTTGAGAGGTATCCTATTTCTTGTTGCTATATTCTTGCCACTAAAATGTTCTCTCATTCTTCTTTCTAGATTATTAGTATAGCCAGTATAGAGTTGTCTGTCTTTTATACTAAATAAAATATAGACGTAATACATTATTCAAAGCTAAGCTTTGTAAAAAATAAAATCAAGCTTGTGCTTGATTTTATTTTTGCCCAGCTAAGCTGGGTCTGCTCGGAAGGGACCGAGCTGAGCTCGGTGGAGATGGGCGGAGTTGAACCGCCGTCCAAAGGTTTATTACAATGACGTGTACTGAGGTAGCGCATTTGATATTTCGCGAGCGGTTAAAAAATGAACAAAATAAACGCCCACTAGCCCTTACAATTTTTCGGCAGAATTCGGAAGGACAACGGTTCTGCTAAAGTTCGCTTATGACACTCCAGAATCCGCTAGCGAGCATCGCGGTAGAATGGCTTCCTACTTAACCTTGACCAGCTAAGCTGGTTGAATTAGGCGAAAGCGTAATTGGTATTTTGATTGCCAGTTACAAGATTTAGTCGAGAAATTAAAGTGGTTAACAACCATCCACTCTCAGCGTCAATTGTAAAAAGAACCAATGTCGAGGCCTTTCATCCCCAGACCTTAAGTATAACAGAAAACGTGATAAAAATCAAGACCTAATTAATCTAGTATTTCGCTGAATTCTTTGGGTATTTCAATAGAAACTTTTATGTCCTCATCTGTAGTTGCGGTTTTAAAAAGAAGCTCGGTGGCGCAGAGAGCCAAAACGTTGTCGGGCAGTGTTTCAGGAGCGCCATACTTCATATCCCCCACAATCGGGTGGCCAATTTCGGAAAGCTGAACTCTGATCTGATGGAATCTCCCTGTTTCAAGTTGAATCCGAAGCAAGGAATTTTTTGAACCGGATTTTACAGTCTCATAATATAAAATTGCAACATCGCCTTCTGGGTCAACGACAGATTGTCTGGAACTTTCATCTTTTGTTAAATGATGTTCAAGTATTCTGGATGCGGGCTCGGGTTTGCCAATCACGACCGCATGATAAATCTTTTTAATTGTTCGCTCGCGGATCTGTTCCGAGAGCCGGGCTGCGCCCTTGGATGTTTTGGCAAAAAGAATTATGCCCGACACATTTCTGTCCAGACGATGCAGGACACCTAGAAAAACATTTCCCGGTTTTTTATCCCGCTCTTTTAAAAACATTTTTACCTGCCAATAAAGAGTATCATCATCAAGTTCTGGCCCGTCCCCTTTCTGAACCAAAACACCTGCCGGTTTGTAAACGGCAATGAGATGATTGTCTTCGTATAAAACTTTTATCATTATATTAATCCTACCTGTTATTAATGTAGTCCACAATAAAAAAGCGGTTAGGAGCGGACGGTGCGTTCACCGGCCGCTCCTAACCTTTTGCTCACATCCCTGGAGGATCATCGGGGATCAGTTTCTTCAACCGCCGGCGTTTGGCCTGTGTTTTTTTCCCGCCTCGACGTCCGGCCTCGCGGGCTTCTTCCACCGTCCATTCATGACATGTCTTCTTCTTGTGAGCGGCCCGACCGCCCTTACTTGAAACTTCGTGCCTTTCCCTTAGCGACAATGAATGGAATCCTCGTCGCCCTCCTTTTTCAGTATTCATACCTTCCCCCTTCATACCGCCCTGATAAGCCATCATCTCCCGTGATTCTGTCTTGTTCAAAATCCGCTTTCATTCCCTTGACTTCTGACCCGACATAAAAGTCGGGCTGAAGATCGTCCACCTCTGAAAAATCCTCAAATGTCGGCAACGATGGCAACCTGTGTCGCCGCTCCTTGTCGGTCTCCATCTTTTTTTTCTTGCTACCAACCCAATTCAATCGGGTTGGTTTGGTAGCAACGGTGGGTTGGGCCATCGTTGCCTTCTTCACTCTGGTTCTTGAGAAACACCTCGCGGACCTCCTGGCTACCGCCCCATCCCTCTTCAAACACGGCTTCTTCACCTTCTTGAGAAGAACCACTCTCTTTTTTCCCATGTGTGCAGGGGCCTCCTTGACCCACAACCAACAGGAAAAACCTTCGTTCATACTATACAACCATCCGATGATAAGTGTCAACCCCGTCCCGTTAGAGAAAAGTCGCCCCTAGGCGGCTGAAGCCGTGCCTTCGGCAGGGCGTTCTCTAACGGGATCAATAAAATTGGTAAATGTTGTATTTTCCAGATAGACATGATATTATAAACTCCGATAGAAATTTCAACACGTTGGTAAAACATCTTCAACTCAACAATCAAATTCGAGCCCTTCAAGTTCAAGTAATTGATTCTGAAGGTAAACAGCTGGGCGTTATGACCATCCAGAAAGCGCTTCAGATGGCTCGAGATAGTGATTTAGACCTTGTTGAAGTTGGACCAAATGCCGTTCCTCCAATTACAAAAATAATGGACTACGGCAAGTATATTTACCAGAAAGAACGTCAGGAAAAGAAAACCGGCGGTGCTAAAAAACAGCGCGTTGAACTGAAAACAGTGAGAGTTGGTTTCAAGACCGGCGCTCACGATATGGCCTTCAAGGCAAAAAAGGCCCTTGAATTTTTAGAAGAGGGCCATATTTTAAAGTTAGAGTTAACCCTCCGTGGACGAGAAAAAGCCCTCGCTCCGATGGGGAAGGAAAAACTTCTCCAATTCCTCACAAACATCACCGTCCCCTATACTATACAGGAACAAATCAAACGAGGGCCCTACGGTTGGGTAATTACTATAAAAAAAGATATTAAATAGCTCCCCTTTCCAACATTGAAAATTGGAAATTGATAACTGAAAATTTTACCAATATGGCACACGCAGGAAAAACAAACAAATCATTTGCCAAGCGAATTAAAATGAGCGGCACCGGCAAAGTTATGAAACGACCACCGGGGCAGAATCATTTTAATTCCAAGGATACCGGCAATCAGTCCCGTAACAAGCATGGTGACAAAGTTGGCCCACACGAACTTACCGATAAAGTTAAGGCATTAATATTTAACTGATTACCCAAGAACGAAGTGATTGGTTGTAAGAAGTTACCCCCTCACTCAATTTAAAAAGTGAGTGAGGGGGTGGCAAGTTTACAACTATTCGCTACACTCATAGGTAAACATCCCATGACCAGAGTTAAACGAGGTGTAAGAGCCACAAAACGAAGAAAACGACTTCTTGAACACACCAAGGGTTTTTTGTGGACCCGTAAAAACAAATATCGCCAAGCTAAAGAAGCATTATTGCATGTTTGGAGTTTCCAGTTTGCCGACCGCAAGAAAAAGAAACGCACCATGCGTAATCTTTGGACCATTAAAATCAATGCCGCTGTTCGCGAACACGGTGTCACCTATTCCAAGTTCATTAATCAATTACTCAAAGCCGACGTCGCCATTGACCGTAAAATCCTCGCCGACCTCGCCGAACACGAACCCAAAGTGTTTGAACATATCTTCAAATCAGTTCAGTAAATTCTCAATTAAAAACCCGCCAATAAGGCGGGTTTTTAATTTTTAGCAGCGCCACGGAGAATCGAACTCCGATTGACGGCTTGAAAAGCCGCTGTCCTAACCGTTAGACGATGGCGCCAAACAACAGAACTATTATCGCATAAAAGTTGAGGAATGACAATAAAAATGATAAGATCTAATCCTAATGGCCAGGTAGTGAATATCCGACTGGATTGTATCTAGCGCCGAATTTTACTACTTCTCGGTTGATTAATTTATATCTTAATAATATTTGGTACTACGCATCCAGATACAATCTGAGGCGTATGTCGGATATCTACTACCTGGATGACTATTCTGGGAATTGAAACATCTTGCGACGAAACGGCAGTGGCCGTACTTAAAGTTAATCCTCCTTTGTATGAAGCTTCGGAAGGACACTTGGGACAAATAGAAGTACTGTCTAATATAGTATCGTCCCAAGTGAAACTTCATGCCGAATTTGGTGGAGTTGTTCCCAATCTCGCCGCCCGGGAACATGTCAAAAATATTTCTCACGTTTTTGAGACAGCATTAAAAAAAGCTTCCAAAACTGGAAACTGGAAACTGGAAACTGGAAACTTCCCCATCGATTTAATTGCTGTAACTCATGGACCTGGTCTTGGGCCAGCCCTTCTGGTTGGAATCGCTTTTGCCAAAACAATCGCCATGACTCACAACAAACCCCTCATTGGCGTGGACCATATGCGCGGACACGTGTACTCCAATTGGTTAAAACCAATTGGAGAAATTCCAAATTCCAAATTCCAAATTCCAAATAAATTTCCAGCAATGAATTTGATTGTCTCCGGTGGACATACTGAATTAGTTCTCATGTCCGACTATGAAAAATTTGAACTCGTCGGTGAAACAATGGACGATGCCGTCGGTGAGGCCTTTGATAAAGTTGCCCGCTTACTTGATCTGGGTTATCCCGGCGGACCGGCAATTTCTAAAATCGCCGAAAATGGTGACCCGAACCGATTCCCTCTCCCCCGCCCCATGCTCCATTCTAAGGACTTTAATTTCAGTTTTTCAGGATTGAAGACGGCAGTTCTTTATCTGCTCCGCGATTTAAAAGAAAAAGGGGTAGAAATTAATGACCAAACTAAAGCCGATATTGCTTCTTCATTTCAGGAATCAGCCGTTGACGTTCTCGTTCAAAAAACAATTCATTCAGCAAGAGAGTATGGTGTATCAACAATTATGCTTTCGGGGGGCGTATCCGCAAACACTCTTTTGCGCAATAAACTTAAAATTGCCACCGAAAAAGAAGGTCTTGTTTTTTTCTGCCCACCCCTTGTCTATACCGGCGATAATGCAGTTATGATTGCTCTGGCCGGTTATTTTGCTCATAAAAAAACAGGCGCTGTTGACCCCGACGCTCCGGTCGGGACAAGCTGGCAGACAATTGAGATGCAACCCAACCTCGGCTTTTAAAAGTGGGATTTTGTAGTAATATAAATATAAATGTCCGAAGAACTACCAAAGACCTACAATGCCGGTGAAGTAGAGGGTAAGATTTATAGACACTGGGAAGAGAGCGGTTTTTTTAATCCCGACAATCTGCCCGGGAAACGTGAAGAATCATTTTCAATTATTCTGCCTCCCCCAAATGTAACGGGTATTTTACATATGGGCAGTGCCCTAATGCTGGCCGTAGAAGACATCCTTATTCGTTACGCCCGAATGAGAGGGAAAAGAGCCCTTTGGGTTCCCGGTACTGACTCGGCAGCCATTGCCACTCAGACAAAAGTTGAAAAAGAAATTCAAAAAAAGGAGGGTAAAAATCGTCATGATCTGGGTCGTGAAGAACTTTTAAAGCGAATTGATAAATTCATTGAAGAAAACAAGACCACAATCCTGACTCAAATCAGGGCAATGGGAGCTTCGGTTGATTGGAGTCGCTATGCCTACACAATGGATAATGCCCGTTATCGGGCGGTTATGACCGCGTTTATTAGAATGTACGAAGAAGGATTAATTTATCGCGGTAATCGTATTGTTAACTGGGACCCTAAAGGTCAAACGACCATTTCTGATGATGAAATTGTTTATGAGGAACGAAAAGCAAAGTTTTATACTTTTCGTTATACAAAGGACTTCCCTATTTCTATATCTACTACCCGTCCTGAAACAAAGGTTGGTGACACAGCTGTAGCGGTCCATCCCGATGATCCACGATACAAAGAATATGTCGGCAAAGAATATGATTTAGAATTTGTGGGTGTTCCTCTCCATATTAAAATTATCGCTGATAAATCAGTGGACCCGGAATTTGGCACTGGTGCCTTGGGGGTTACTCCAGCCCATTCAATGATTGACTGGGAAATCGCGGAACGTCATGGTCTACCCGTGAAACAAGTTATCAATGAATATGCCCGCATGACGGTGGGTGGAGACAATTTATTGGATAAAAAAGTAGCCGAGGCAAGAGAATTTATTGTTCAGTGGCTTGAAGATAATAATCTTTTGGAGAAGACAGAGGAAATAACTCAAAACATCAGTACCGCTGAAAGAACCGGTGGTATTATTGAACCGCTTCCAAAACTTCAGTGGTTTGTGAATGTTAATAAAGAAATTCCCGGTCGTGGTAAAACACTCAAAGATATTATGCGCGACCCGGTTGCCAATAATGAAATCAGAATAATCCCCAATCATTCTACAAAAACATACTTCCATTGGATTGATAATCTCCGGGACTGGTGTATCAGTCGGCAAATTTGGTTCGGACATAGAATTCCAATTTGGTATCGTGGCGAAGAAATAAAATGCGGTCTAGAAAAACCGGAAGGTGAAGGATGGGAACAAGATCCCGACGTATTAGATACGTGGTTTTCTTCGGCCCTTTGGACTTTTTCCACCCTTGGCTGGCCCGATGAAACACCGGATCTTTTGTCATACCATCCAACCACGGTTCTTGAAACCGGGTACGACATTTTATTTTTCTGGGTTGCCCGAATGATTATGATGAGCGGTCTTCATCTTAAACAAATCCCTTTTAAGACAGTGTACCTGCATGGATTAGTACGAGATGAACAAGGAAGAAAAATATCAAAGTCATTAGGAAACAATCTGGATCCTTTGGAAATGATCGCCAAGTATGGAGCTGATTCGGTTCGGATGTCACTAATCATCGGCACCGCCGCCGGAACAGACAGTAAAATATCGGAACCAAAGATTAAGGGATATCGAAATTTCTCCACAAAACTTTGGAACATATCTCGCTTTGTCCTTATGAGCATTCCTGATCCAATAGAATTAGAAAAAATATCATTAGTACCCGAAGACCAAAAGTTATTGGACGAACTTTCAATTATTGCCAAAGATATTACCAAGGATATGGAAGAGTTTAGATTTTATCTGGCCGGTGAAAAAATCTACCATTATATCTGGCATACTTTTGCCGACAAAATTATTGAAGAAAGCAAAACAAAACTTGCAAGTGAAAATCCGGATATTAAGACATCAGCCCAACGAATGTTACTTGAAATACTTATCACCTGTCTTAAACTTCTCCACCCATTTATGCCTTTCGTTACCGAAGAAATTTATTCTAAACTACCCATCACCAACAAAAAGTTGTTGATGATTGAGACCTGGCCGAGTATACTGTAAGTAATGTCTCTCATGACTGCCGGTTTACTTGTCGCCCTTGGTCTTCTGCCCAGTTTGATCTGGATGTTTTTCTTTTACCGTCAGGACTGTCATCCAGAACCAAAATATCTCATCACCAAGACATTTTTGATGGGAATCATAATCTCTCCCCTTGCGGTACTCCTTCAATTGGGATTTAAACAAATTGATTCTTGGACACCCTTCAATACCTTAATCGCTCAAGGGTCATTGTTTTTTCTGTGGGCCGCCTTCGCCGAAGAATTTATAAAATATTATGCGGTTCGAACAATTGCCCTCACTGATTCGGCTTTTGATGAACCGGTTGATGCCGTAATTTATATGATAGTAGCTGGTCTTGGATTTGCAGCAATTGAAAATATCCTTTACCTCTTTACATCTATTGTCAGTAATGGAACCCAAACAACCTTGCTCCTTTGGGGTATGCGTTCGGTTGGTGCCACTCTTCTCCACGCTTTATCATCAGGTATTATCGGTTATTTTTTGGCTCTATCTTGGTTCTTCCAAAATCATCGCAAAAAATTACTTTTTGTCGGATTGGCTGTTGGAACATTATTCCACTTCTCATTCAATGCTTTTTTGGCCAATGCCGATAACCAATTCCGAGGATTAATGTTATCGGTTGGCCTCCTGTGCGTAATGGCGTTTCTTGTTTTCTTGTTGTTTGTTAAAATAAAGGAAAGGTCTTCAAGCGCTATTCCTCGTTTATCAGTGGCAACCGAAAAAGAAATATCATCTGCATAACCCATCCCGTTAGAAATGAACCCTACGGGTATATATATGAAAATCAATAATATAAAAATGATTGTAACTAGCCACCACCCCAAGACGGTGGACGGTTTGCTACATTTCTAACGGGATGCAGGACTTTTTTCCAGACGATAATCAAGATTCCATGTATCCCGTTTCACTGACGGTAAGCAAGAAAGATGCCAAAACAAAAGACGAAGGTCATTTGACCGTTGACGTTTATCAGACCGACGATGATATTGTTATCCGCTCAACCATTGCTGGAGCCAAAATAGAAGATATAGATATCCAGGTTACCCAAGACATGATTACCGTTAAAGGCACACGTAGGGCTGAGGAGCAAATCAATGCTGAAAGTTTTTTTCATCGTGAACTTTATTGGGGCGCATTCTCACGAGCTATCATTCTCCCCGTGGATGTTGACCCTGAAGGTGCTAAAGCCAGTTATAAAAATGGTATTCTGACTGTTCGCCTCCCTAAACTAGAAAAAAATCGGACCAAAAAACTTAAAATATCCGGCTGATTCCTCAAATGTTTCGCTCACCCTCTTTTAGAACTCTCATCTCCCGGCTCATAATCGCCGGGGCTGTTATCCTCATCGGCTTTCCGCTTGGGATGCTCGCCTATCTTCGTACCCTTGCTCCCCCACCGCCTGTACCGGTTAAAAATATCGCGTCACTTGTTGAACAATCTTCAAGTCACGATACGACCATAATTGTCGGTAATAAAAAATTTGTTATTAAAAAAGGTACGGTAGCCAACTGGACAGAATCATATACCCGCAACTATACGGGTGAAAAAGACGTCCGCTTTACTGATGCCATTGCTGACTATGTTTCCAAGTTGGCCAAAACTGCAAACCGGGTTCCTGTTGATGCTAAGTTTACTATCAATGATGGCAAGGCCATTATTTTGACGCCGGCTCAAAATGGCCAAGAACTCAATGTTCTTACCGCCACAACAGAACTTCGCCAAGGTCTCCTCGCCAATAAGTCGGAAGTAGAACTTGCACTAGAAATTACCGAACCGGCGATAACAGAAGAAAAAATAAGCTCCCTTGGTATTAATGACCGTCTTGCTATTGGTGAGTCCAATTTTACCGGCTCAACTACCGCCCGAATTCAAAATATTAAGGTTTCTTCAAAAAAATACAACGGCTTTATTATTAAACCCAATGAAACATTCTCTTTCAATACCATTCTCGGCGATGTGGTCGCTTCTACTGGCTATGCTCCGGAAAAAGTTATTAAGAATGGCCAAATTATGTATGAATACGGCGGGGGTATTTGTCAGGTCTCAACCACGCTTTTCCGAGCCGCTATTATGGCCGGTTTCCCCATTGTTGAACGTAAGCCCCACGCCTTTCCTGTTCATTATTATGAACCCCAAGGATTTGATGCCACTATTTATCCCGGCTCAAGTGATCTGAGATTTATAAATGATACTGCCGGTCCAGTTCTTATCCAAACCCATATCGTTGGCAAAAATATATATTTTGAGATATATGGCAAGAGTGACGGCAGAACAGTAACCATGAACGGACCATATCAATACGATATCCAACCGAACGGCGCCATGAAGGCCTATTTCACCCGCACAATTAGTTTCGCCGATGGCGCCAGCACCAGTAAAACCTTTTATTCAAACTACAGATCGCCAGCACTATATCCCACCGAACCGAATCCTTACCAATAAATAAAATAGAACTTTACCCGCACCTACTGGTGCAGGGCACTGCACTCCTCTTTAGTCGCTTGGTGCCCTCGAGAGGATTTGCACCCCTACGCCTTTCGGCACCGCCTCCTAAGGGCGGCGTGTCTGCTAGTTTCACCACGAGGGCAATATTCTTTTTTTACTTTTGGCTTATTACTTATACCTTTTGTCATAGTGTACCGATTTTCTGTCTTTTTTTCAATCAAGCATAAAATCCGTCGAGCTAAGCTCGACGGATTTTAACTTACGCATGCGTAACTAACTCGCTAAAGGACAGTCAAGAACTTAACCTCTGAAAGTAATAACGTATCCGATTGTTTGTAAGATAATACCGACAGCCAACACAATCGCTGCTCCAACAATACCATTCCAAACAATCTTTTTTGCTTCGGCCGGGTCAGATGCCATCATCCAACGAATACCGCCATAAACAATAACTATAACGGCGATAACCATACTGGCAACAATCAAGAATTGGGCAACTGAAGTAAGGATATTCTGAATTGCTGGAAGCGTTATTGCTGACCCACCCACAATAGGAGTTGGCGCAACAATCGCTAATTTTTGTAATTTATTCATAGCCACCCCCTTTCATATAATTATAAATTTTCATTTATTAATTTTGACTGGTTACTATTTACGGAATTATACAAATTCCCCAAAAACTTATCTGACAAAAGAATGTACCATCCACTATTGAATACACGGTGGCCAGGATCACACCAGTCGCCAAGATCACACCCGCACCAATCGTGGCATGTTTCAGCCGTAACAGCCCGTTCGTGAACTTGCTTGGATTGGCCTGAGCCATCATCGTCATTATACCACTCAAAACAATAAAAATCACGGCCAAAATCATGCTTGTTATAATCATAAACTGGGCGATATTGGTAACAATAACGGTTATAACATCTGTGGTAATTGGATTTCCAGCTGGCAAGTTAGCAAGAGCTGAAGTTGCCATAAAAATAATCAATAAGACGGCCGGAATTGCAAAAAAATATTTTTTTAACTTTTTAATCATTGTTATGGCGTATTTGGGCAACTAAGTGGTGTGTAATCCAGCCAAGATGTAGTACTTGGACCGGTATCGGCACTGCTGATTGCATTACCCACTGTCGCGATAATCGTATAAGCACCCAAAACCACAATCATACCCACCACGGCGTAACCCAAACTCTTTCTGGCAGTTGTAAATTTTGTTTCATTTCCTTGAGCAGCCATCATCTGAAATCCATACCAAACAATCATCACCACCATAACTATGGTTACAAAGCGGGTACTCCAACAGGCCAGACCGGTTACAATTCCAAATAAACTTTGAATCGTCAGATTAATACCCGGCGCATTTTGAAGGCCTCCACCAACAGTAGATGTGGCCGCCATCATCGGCACCGCCGGTAAAAACAATCCCCCCATCCCCGAAAATAACTGTATAAGATATTTTTTCATCCCGTTAGAGCCAGGAAGCGCTTAATCCTGTTTTGGATATAACGCTTGCCCATGCCAGTTTTAAGATACACTTCTCTATCTCGTGCATCTGTTTTATTAATACACATTTCATAATATATTAGTTCAAATGGGCCTCTTCCTTTCGTCTACGAAGTATACTTTCCGTCGTTGTGTTCCTGAAAGCGCTTCCGTAAATCCACCGTAAACCCTGTATACCAACGTTTATCTTTAGTACTTTGTATAATATAGACATAGTAGCATGTCATGGCTCTAACGGGATTCATGGTTAATTGCAAATAGTCGGATCGGCTGTGCATGATACTCCCGGCTTGTTCGTACAGAACCCGTTTACGCACAACGATTGGGTCGGTGGCGGATTGGTTCCACCAAGTTCAATAACGCTGATAATCAAACTTATGAATCCTTTGCCGATGAATATAATCGCTAGACCCATAACAGTGTACTTGAGAATATCTCTCCCTTTTTGAAAGTTAGCCGGTACCGGCCCGGCTGTCAACATTAAGAAACCCGCATACATAATCCAAAGCACCGCCAACGGCACGGAAATATAAATAATCCATTGAGTGACAATGTCTATAACATCAAACAAATCATTCGGTCCGCCCGCCAGTGGATTATCAATTGAAAACGTAAAAGATTGCGCTTCTGTCGCCGCAGTGCATTGATAATCACAATAGGAATTAGTATATGTCCCGCTTGTATCTGCAGTACATGCATTATTTACGCACTTGTATTTAGTTCCACTACCAGGAGGTGTAACGGCATCAATGAGAGCGCCGCCGGTATGATCCTTGCAAACCACCTGACAATCAGAGTGGGTCAGAGGGTCTGATATGATATTACCGCCACCGCCAATATATCCATCAGCACAATGGCATGGTTTTGGGTTTATACTTGAATAACAATTAAGACAGCCGTTTTGCGAACCATAAACTATTTCTTGTCTTGAGCTTTCTACATTCTGACCGCCGGCCCCGGCATAAGCTACAAAATAAAACTGAAACGTATTCGCATTTACACTAGGAGAACCCACGTTCCATCTTGTTGACAATGAACCATCTGCTCTCCAAACCACATCAGCAACAGTTCCGGCTGAATTAAATGTGCCTTGGACTTGGGCAAGAATTGGATCTACTCCCGTCACATCGTCATAAATGACATAATTGACCCCATTATTTGAACAACCAGTGCCAGAAACTTTCATATGCAAAGGTGATCCCATTATTGCTACCCCACTAAAGAGTGTGCTCCATTGGGCAGACGTTAATGTGCAGCTACCGCCAGTAGCGGTTAACTTTACAGTTAAATTAGGAGAGGTTATCTGGTTACTTGAACCATCTTGAGCTTTGATTTTCAGATAAACTGTTTGGTCGCCACTACGTCCTGAAAAATCTGAAGCGCTAAATGATGTCTGAAAAGAAATATTGCCTCCACCGCCAGTGGTTGCTGTAACCGTCAAAGTTCTAATACGAAAATCAACCCCGCTTTTTCCATAGACCTCTACAGTAAAAACCTGGCTATCACAACCGGTATTCCCCCCGAGTGTATATGGGACATTCTCTCCGAGAGTAATGGTGTCTTTACCCCACGTTCCAGTGCCTCCGCCGCTACTAAGAACACAGGCAGCACTGACATTATTTTTGGGGAAAAATAAAAATACTGCTAAAGCGCCAATGATCAATAAGAATCTTAAAAACTTCATTGGTTTCATTATATCGGATTTTGTGGATTAGGGGGAGGCGGTGTATCAACATTATTTGGAGGTGTGCCCGCCCGACCGGACGACGCCGGTCGTTCGGGCGGGGGTAAAGAAGTAGTATTTTTGCGTCGTTTGAAGAACCACCAAGCCAGACCGGCTAGTATCAATCCGCCTAGAGTGTAGAGGATACCGGACCAGAGTCCATTTGATCCACCAGTCGACGGAGTCGGTGTCGCGGTTGGTGGAACGGGCAATGATTGTTTGCAATCTTTGGGACAACTTAATGAATCCTCGCCCCGATCGGCGTTACAAACACCGTCATCATCACAAAATGAACTGTCGCTAACCGGAATGGTTAAGATCGGTTGGTTTTGAGAATCATAAAATATAACTTTCTGGCCATCGGCGACATATGGCGCTTTGACCGAAATTTTTCCTTTCATGAAATTAACATCGCCTTGTTTTGGGTCAAATATGAAATGGTCCGCAATCTCACCGAGCACATTAATAATCTCCCCCCGATATGGAAACTGGGTTGTAAGTGGACCCTGAATAAATTCTTCACTTATAATATCATATTTAAATTGAAAATCCCGATCAGCATTCAACTGGCCGTTGTCATAATAGAGGTGGAATAGATACTCCGCCTTCGGAATTTGTTTATCAGCTATTCCTTCGGCACCCACTACCAGCGGGACTAGTATTAATGATATAAGTAATATTTTTTTAATCATTGATAGCAAGCGTTAAATTGTTGAACATAATCTCTAGTTTCCACAAAACCAGTATTGCATGTCGTGTGACTAAGATTATTAAATACGCACTCATACCGCAGAGTGGGGCGTCCACTACAATCTGTTTCGTATTTATTGACAGCCGTGCTTGAACTGCTACAACTCTCGCTTAAAGCGAGGGCATTATCAGGATTTATACTCACATTACACCCATCACCTCCATTATACCCCGCCGCAATATCTCTTACTTGACCACCATAACAACGTCCGCCTTTAATTGATTTTGCGTATTCCGCCGCCATACAAATGTCCGCTTGGGCTACCATCTCAATAGTTTCGCCCGCTTGAAGCGCTTTTCCTTGAAGCCAGTCGCAGGTAACAGCATGATTAATACCGCACTGCTGGCGAAACATGTTTGCAGTCCCCGCTTGCATTTGCGTTAGTCCGCATGAAGGGGGCGTGCTACCGCTCTGCCGAGCGATTTTCCCTTGGGACTCAGTCCTTATAATTGCCTCAAGAAACTTTGCCGTATCTACACCAATGATTTGATGTTGACTCGCCACCGAAGAAATTAAGTATGTCCAGTCGGTTTTCCCGGGTGGAAGGGCTGGGTCACTTATAAACGGTTTACAGGTGGAAGCGCTGCACACTGCGGCCATGTTGCCACATTGTGTCCCTGCCACTGTCGTATTTACTTTAATCGTCAATCCTTTTGTCGCTGATTGTTTGGCTGAAGAAGAGTCCTCAACTTTAACAGTAAAGGTTGCGGTACCGGTTGTGGTTGGTGTTCCGGAAATATTGGAACCGGAGATAGCGAGACCAACTGGTAATGTTCCGGAAGATAGGGTCCAAATATATGGAGCCGTGCCACCGGTAGCGGATAAAGATTGGGTATAAGCCGTATTCTGAACGGCATCGGGTAGTGAAGCGGTAGCAATAGCAAGGACACCCCCTGTTGGCGCTTGGCAATTACCACTACAGACATTGGAGGTATATTGACCATTAGGGTCTAAAACACACCTATTACTGCTATTGCATGAGTATTTGGGTACGACCGTACTTGGAGGTGGTGGTGTTGTCCCATCTACTACATCTTTCAATGTCCCCGTAGTGCATTGAATTTGGTACCAAGGTGTACCTGGACACTCAGTATTAGTTGTGCAAGTTTTTGACGCATCTGTGTCACATACACCACTTTGCAGACAAACTCCAGCCGCTTGATTGGGGGCTAAACTCTTTAAAATAAAATTGGTAATGAGCCAGGCCCCGAGAATAATGGCAATACCGATAGCCGTATCCTTCATTATTTGTCGGCCCTTGGTCACCCCGCTGGAGTTGCCCTCGCGAGCATTGAAAAGAATAATAAAACCAGCAATAAGAAACATCAGCGTACCAACGGCTGGGACAATACCAAAAAATGTAAGGTCAATAACATTTTTCCCAAGTTCAATCAAAAGACACCGATTACAGGGTTGGGTATAATCGTGTGGAACTTGCGTACCATCAGGCAAAGTGTCCATCCGAGTCGCATTAGCTGGTTTATTGTTGAGACCGCACGGAACTATCGGAAACCAATCCACTGCTGAAGCAGTACGTGGCAATGTAAACAATAACGAAACCAACAGAACGATAATTGTGAGATATTTTTTGGCCACTTGATTTCCTACCAATTACTAATCCTTACAAATGTACGAATAACATCGGCTTCGGTTATTTGTATATTCGTATCAATTCGTAATTAGTAGAACTACTTCTGCATCAACACTGTCACCCGAGATTCGGCCCGACTCACTGCATCCCGAATTGGTAATCGATTAAAGTTAACATCGTCAATCATATCGGCAAAAATTGTCTCAATGACTATATTGTCGGCTTGATACCAAGAACGAGCTGAAAGGGCTTGAACGGCAAAAACACCAAGATCAGGGTCATTACGCTGAAGATCAATTAAATCACGGCGGGCTGATGGTCGTTTTGTAGCATTAAGATAAGTCGTCACTCCTTCCCTGGAAGCAAGGTAATTTACAAACTTCCAGGCCTCAACCGGATGAGCCGATTTGGATGTCACAGCAACTGCCCAATAATTGGCAAAATTACGAATATCATTCAATGATGCTTGGGGCATCGGCGCCACGGCAAAATTTAAACGTGGCGCTTTAGAACGGATCACTTGTGAGTTATGAACATAGCCGACCATCATCGCCAGTGTTCCTTCCGTAAAGGCATCAATTGAGTAATGTTGGCTATCATTCCAAGAATAATTTGGGTTACGAGGATTGGCAAAGTCCGTATAATATTGCACGGCAATCTCACCAACATGCTGACCATCTATACCCGAACCAAATGTTGCTGAATGTTGATCAGCTGAAGTCATTTGGACCCCGGATTGAATCATCATGCCCATCAAAATATCAGTTGAACGATTAATATTGCGGGCTGTGCCCAATGAAAATCCGGATTGAATAATGTTACCGCTCTGATCAGTCCTGGTTAATAATCTAACATCAGCATTAACTTCTTCCCATGTTTGAGGTGGCCGAGTGATACCGGCACTATTGAATAGGTCTTTATTGTAATAGAGTCCAAGCGTATCAACATATAGAGGCATACCGTAAATTTGAGTATTATTATAGACAAGATCTTGATAGGCCACATCAACAAATTGGTCTTTAAAACTCTGAATCGTAAATGGATTCTTTTTATCAGGCACGTCAGGCGGTAATGGTAGAAATTTATCACCATGTTTTGGTAACCAAGTATTATGAATCATCAAAACATCAGGCCCAGTACCGGCCGCAAGGGCGTTCACAAATCCTTGTTCGTATTGTTCAAAGGTGAACATCCGATACTCAATATCAATATTACTATTCTGGGCTTTAAAATCAGTAATGACTTTATCAAAAGCGTTGCGATCATCAAAGACGCCCCAAAATTCAAGTTTTACCGGAGTTGAACCCCCTCCCCCAATATTCCTCAAAATCAAAACAATAGTAATAAAAACCGCAATCACAATAATCCCGACGAGAATGTAAAAAAGTTTATTGCTGTTCACAGAAATTTACAATTTACTAATTTACAATTTTCAGTAAATGTATCAATTGATCAATGAATCATTGAAAATTTATTGTAAATTGAAAACTGAAAATTGATTATTATTTCCGAAAGATCATTCCGTAATGAAATTGACCGGCATTAAATTGTCGGACAAATGTGAATCCTTCAGCGACGAATAATGCTTGCATATCGTTGGTATCAGTTCGAAGCTCATTGGGCGGACCTAGGCCACCGCCACTCTTTTTCCATTCAACCAAAATTATCGTTCCTTGGGACTTTAAAACTCTTTTTGCTTCTTTTAATATGTCTTGTTTTTTATTTGACTGAAAGAGAATGTTTATGAGTATGACCATGTCTTGGGATTCATCATTTGCCCCAGTATTTCCAACAATCTCCAAGTTGGCCCGTTTCGTTTCAATATTTTCTAAACCCACTGCTTTAGCTTGGGCTTTAAAACTATCCAATTTGTCTTCCATAATATCTAAAGCCAGAACATGACCATCTTTCCCAACTCGCTGAGCAACCAAAATTCCAATGTGGCCCGCGCCACACCCAAAATCAGCAATATTCATACCTGGGGAAATACCAAACTCCCCGACAATGATGTCGGGGTTAAGAAAACCCTCTGATGAAAACGGGGCCGATTCCATCCTTTAATTTTATCACTAAAATCACCTAAAGTTATCCACGAATTAGAAACTTGCCCTTTAGCCCCAGACCCACGGAACCAGTCCCGTCGGTTCCCCCGCTTCGCGGGTCCCCTTCCGCTACTGGGTCTTAAGGGCAAGTTTCTAATTCGTGTTTATTTTGAAAAATAAATGATCGATTTTGTAACTCGCTGGCCCAGCCAAATTCAAGGCGCGAGCGAGCACCGAAGTGAGCCGTATTTGGAGATACGGCGAACGAGGAGCACAGCGGCAACGCAGAAGTTGGCTGGGAGCCCGCTTCGGCGGCTGAAAGCCGCAGCGGTGCGGCCAGCGAGTTACGCGACTACAACGGAAGCGAGTTTATCACCAGAGTCAAGACGCATAACTCTTACTCCTTGTGTCGCCCGCCCAAGGATAGAAATACTCTCAATAGAAGTACGAATTACTTGACCCTTAAGAGAGACGGCGATAATTTCTTTTTGTTCTTCTGAAGTAATATGAGCTGAAACCAATTTCCCTGTTTTGGGCGTCAATTTTGCGGTCATAATTCCGTGACCGCCTCGTTTTTGAATTTTATAGGCCCTAAGATCCGAGCGCTTACCATAACCATTTTCCATGAGCACTAATAAATTAAGACCCTTCTCCGCCCCGGACGGAATAACATCTGCGCCGACAACACGCTGATCCTTGTCCAGACGTACACCAATCACACCGGAAGCTCCTCTTCCCATTGGTCGGACATCCTTTTCTTTAAATCTAATTGCGTTACCGCCTGATGTTACTAATGAAATTTGATCGTCACCTGATGTTGGTAAAACCCAGCCCAAACGGTCATCACCATTAAGTTTAATGGCGATCATACCGTTGCGTCGCACCTGTGAAAAAGCGTCCATTTCTACTTTTTTAATCACACCATGATCGGTTGCCATGAAAAGGTACATCTGTTTTTGGTCTTTTGGAATCGGCACAATTGCTGTAATAACATCACTGGGTGAGACCTGTAAGAAATTAACAATCGCTTTTCCTTTTGATTGTCGGGACGATTCCGGAACTTCATAGCCTTTGGTTTGGAATACCTTACCCGAATTGGTAAAGAATAATATATTATCGTGGGTGTTGGCGAGGAAAAAATGGGAAATCACATCTTCTTCTTTGGTGGCCATGCCCATCAATCCCTTGCCTCCTCGTTTTTGGGATTTCAATATATCGGGAGCCATCCGTTTCACATAACCGTCCCGAGTAATCATAAAGAGTGAATTCTCTTCCGGAATCAATTCTTCTTCGCCAATTTCACGAAGAGCGGACTTCACGACTTTTGTCCGTCGTTCGTCGCCATATTTTTCCTGAATTTCTTTGAATTCTGTTTTTACCAAGCCCAAAATTTTCTTCGGGCTCTTGAGTAAGTCCTCAAGATACGCAATGAGTTTTAATTTTTCAGCCAGTTCTTCTTCAACTTTTTTCCGTTCTAGTCCGGCTAAGGCCTGCAGACGCATATCCAAAATCGCTGCCGTCTGTTTATCCGAAAGCTTAAACTTTTTCATTAAATTAACCGCGGCATCTTCTTTGGAAGCTGAAGCCCGAATAATTTTGATAACTTCGTCAATATGGTCAAGAGCTATTTTTAGACCCTCCAAAATATGGGCTCGGTCTTTGGCCTTCTGAAGTTCAAACTTACTGCGCCTAATAATTACTTCTTTGCGATGATCAATGAATTTCTCAAGCAAGCCCTTCAAGCCAAGAATCTGGGGTTGAATCCCGTCAACCAAAGCGAGCATATTGAAGTGAAATGCCTTTTGAAGCTCGGTGTATTTAAATAACTGATTCAAGACCTTACGCGGAAATGCATCTTGTTTCAAATCAATGGCAATACGCATGCCGTCCTTATCTGATTCATCACGCAAATCTCTAATACCATCAATCTTTTTTTCTTTTACCAAGTCGGCAATCTTGATAATCAATTCTGATTTATTTACCTGATATGGAATTTCGGAAATAATAATTTGAAAACCTTTCTTGGCACTTTCCACGATTTCCGCCTTGCCCCGAGTAATAACCGGTCCCCGACCGGTAGCATAGGCATTAATAATATCTTGTTCATTGTAGATAGTAGCGCCGGTCGGAAAATCGGGACCCTTCACAAATTGCATCAAGTCCTTAAGATCGGCGTCGGGAACATCAATTAAATGCATCATGGCCGCCAAGACCTCGGTCAAATTATGGGGTGGGATATTGGTGGCCATACCAACAGCGATACCCATTGAGCCATTAATTAAAAGATTTGGAACGCGCGTCGGCAAAACAACCGGCTCTTGGTGGGAGCCGTCATAGTTATCACGAAAATTAACTGTATCTTTATCAATGTCGGCCAAAAGTTGATCGGAGATGCCGGCAAGACGGGCTTCGGTATATCGCATCGCCGCTGGCCGATCACCATCAACCGATCCAAAATTCCCCTGACCATCTACTAACGGATAACGCAAAGAGAAATCCTGAGCCATTCTAGCCAATGAGTCATAGATGGCAGTATCTCCGTGTGGGTGATAGTTGCCCATGGCATGACCGACGACTTTGGCCGACTTTTGCGGTTTTGAAGAATGACGCAAACCCATTTCTTGCATGGAATACAAAATACGCCGATGAACAGGTTTTAAACCATCACGCACATCCGGCAAAGCACGATCAATAATCGTGCTCATAGCGTATTCCAAATACGATTGCTGGACTTCTTCTACTATTTCTCTTGACTTAACGTTGTCGGACATAAATTAAATTTCCTACTAATTACAGATTACTACAAATATACGAATAACTGATTGGGATTGCATTTGTATATTCGTTTAGATTAGTAATTGGTAGTAACTATCGGTTTCCTGATACTGGTAACGGATGAATCTGATCATCTCCCGTTGTGGATTGATTATTCACAACGTCTGTCTGTTTATTGTCTCCAAACAGATTATAAATCTGGGCCTTACCATCACTGAAAACTTGAACAATAGAGCCGAATAGCGACTTTGATTCTTCGGCAAATTTCTTATCTTGGGCTTGAGATTGTTCTTCAGGATTCAATAACGCATAAATGTTGCGCTGAAAAGAATTGAACCACACGAAAACAACAACCGCAACTACAACGATCGTACAAAGCACTGTTGCCAGTTCACGAACATGGTGAGGTTGTTGTCTGATTTCGTGGATGATGTGTTTCATAATATGTTTGACGACTGATTTACAGCTAACCCTTTAGACCCAGTAGCGGAGGGGGTCCCTCTGGGGGAACCGACGGGACTGGTTCCCCGGGTCTGGGGCGAAAGGGTTGGTTGTAAATCACAGAGTGAACATTACCAATTTTGTTTCTTCGGCCGGCAGTAATTTTTTAACAATCTTATATTTCTCTACTTTTTCCGGAGTAAGACCCAGTTCTTTTACGAATTTTTCCGGAGCTTCTAGTTTATCGTTCAATGAACCATCTTTATAATGCATTGGAATTACAATCTTGGGTTCAATTTGATTAATAACCTCAACTGCGGTTTTGGCATCAATTGTGTACGTCCCACCAACCGGAATCATTAAAATGTCTACGTCGCCAATGTCTTCTACCTGATGGTCCGTTAACACGTGACCAAGATCACCCAAATGACAAATATTTAAATCTTCGGCCTTCAATACATAGATAGTGTTCAATCCCCGCTCCGCCCCCTCTTTATTATCATGAAAGGACTGGATACCACGAATAGCAATGCCATGATTCTCATACTCACCCGGATTCTGAATGATAAATGCCTCCGGATTAGCATCTTCTATATTACTGTGGTCGTGGTGTTGATGGCTCACCAAAATGATATCATCTTTAATTCTGGGTGGTTTGAGTCCGATTTCTTTGGAAAACGGATCAATCAAAATACTACCCTCTTTGGCTTCCAATCTGAAACAGGATTGTCCATACCAGGTAATAGTCATATATAACTTGCTGACCGCACGCTCGCCTTTCGGCTTTGAGCGGCTCTCGGCCAATTCCTTCGTTAAAATCTCCGCTTGATTCTCGGCGTATGTCTATACGCCTCGTCTCAATGCTCGATTTTGCCTCGGACTTGACCAAGTCAGCGGCGTTCTAGGTACTTTAATTGTAGCAAATTTGAAAGACAAAATCAATGGTAAAAAAGAAGAACGCCGCGATATTCTGCGACGTTCAATGCAATCTGACTCAGCTTACTTGGTCAGGAGCTTGCCCAAAAGCTCGTTGTTCTTTTTCAGTAGCTTATGGGCCTTCTTTCGAAACTCTGGTGCTTGCATTTGCTGCTCAATCTCTTTCCCAACGGCAATGCGAATGATCTCGCCGACTGGCTTGCTGTTGACTTCGGCAATTAGCCGAAGTCTTTCCAAGTCATCTACCGGAATTCTTACTGACACTATTCTGTCCATGAGCTTATACTCCTTGAGAACACCCTCGGCAAACTCCAAGAATGTTGCCCATACAATACATTGTTACTAATAATAAGTCAACCCAGCGTAATGGTTCAATCGCTTGCAAAACTTATTACTTTAGTGTATATTATTATCACTCTTATTAGGAGAGCTCAAAAATCAATTAACATCGGATTTCTCGTTCAGGACTTTGATTAAAAGGCCCCGTGGAGATTCCGAATCTTCTTTAGTATGACCGAATCCACGACAGAAATTAAATCAATGAAGGATCTTCTTTTAAAAGAAGAATTTTTCCTTCCTAAACCCGGCAGTATTTTAGGTGGAACAATTATTAACACTTCCAAGACCAGTGTCATTGTTGACCTTGGTCCCATTGGAATCGGCATCGTTTACCCCGGCGAATTTTACGACAATCCGGATCGGATGAAGACACTCAAAGCCGGCGATACAATATCTACCATGCTTATTGAATTGGAAAATGACGAGGGTTATCGTGAACTTTCCCTCAAAGCTGCCCAGGTCACAACTGCCTGGCAAGATGTTAAAAAAAAGAGAGAATCAGGTGAAGTTATAGACACCATAATCGTGAACATCAACAAAGGCGGTTTGATTGTTGAGGTTTCCGGTATCCAAGGTTTTCTCCCCTTGTCCCAGCTCGCCGGCGAACATTATCCTAAAGTAGATGGTGGTGACACGACTAAAATTGTCCAAGCCCTTCAAAAATTCAAAGGTCAAGTATTTAAGGTCAAAATTCTTGATTTTAATGAAGCCGAAAACAAACTCATCGTCTCCGAACGGGCTATTCAAGAAGAAGCCGCCAAAGAAGAACTGGGAAAATTGGCTATTGGCGAAACAGTAAATGGTACCGTCACAGAAGTAACGGATTTTGGAGCATTTGTAAAATTAAGTGACACTTTGGACGGCTTAATACATTCTTCTGAAATTGATTGGAAATTTATTGAAAATCCGCGCGAGATCCTACATATTGGCGACACTGTCACCGCCAAGATTATAAGTTTGGATGGCGGTCGGGTTTCTCTTTCCCTCAAAGCCCTCAAAGAAGACCCTTGGATCGGAATTGATAATTTGTATCAAGTCGGTCAAAAGATTAGAGGCAAAATATCCAAAGTTCGCAACTCTGGAGCATTTGTGGAATTAGCCGGCGATATCATTGGTTTCGTCCCCCTGGCTGAACTTGGTGGTCAAACCCCACAAGAAGCCCTGGTTGCCGGACAAGAATATGACATGGCCATTCTTAGTATTGATGCCAAGGATCACAAACTCACTCTTACTCTCGACAATAAGGCAAAAGAGTAGTATAATCCCGTTAGAAATTAACCCTAACGGGAGCACGACGGTTAATTATTGATTAAAGCTATCTGCCAGTCCCACCACCACAAAGCGGTGGACGGGTAGTAAAATTTCTAACGGGATGAAATCCTACATTCGTTATTTTTTAATTGTTTTTGGAATCTTAATGATCACAGCTGGAATTGCTGCTTTCTTTGATTCTTCTTTTAAGAGTCCCCCCGTTATCGCTCTATCTGAATTAGTTACTAAAATCAATGCCGGTGATATTAAAGAAATTAACGTTACGGGTGACACTATTAAAATCATTGCCACCAATGGTGACCAATCTTTAACCAAAAAAGAGACGGCTATTTCTGCGTTTGAAACACTCATCAATCTTGGAGCTGACAAGGCCAAACTTTCAGCGATAAAAATTCAAATCCAAGAGCCGTCGGGTTTTGAATCCATTGTCTCCGGTCTTATTCCAATCGTCCTTCCGTTTCTTTTTATCTGGCTAATTTTCTGGTTTATGTTCCGTCAGGCCCAGAAGGGCTCAGGTCAGGCAATGTCTTTTGGGAAATCAAAGGCCCAACTCGCCGATACTTCCGGTGGTAGCCGAAAACCGGTAACATTTGCCGATGTCGCAGGACTCATTGAAGCCAAAGCTGAAGTGTCCGAAATAGTTGAATTCCTAAAAGATCCAAAGAAATTCCAAAAACTCGGCGCCCGAATTCCCCGTGGTGTTTTGTTGGTCGGTTCACCGGGTACCGGCAAGACCCTCCTTGCCCGAGCGGTTGCCAATGAGGCCCATGTCCCCTTTTATTATGTCTCGGGTTCTGAATTCGTAGAAATGTTTGTCGGGGTCGGCGCCAATCGTGTTCGTGACACCTTTGAACTCGCCAAGAAGACAGCTCCCTCTATTATCTTCATTGATGAAATTGATGCCGTCGGTCGTCACCGTGGAGCCGGTCTTGGTGGTGGTCATGATGAACGCGAACAAACTCTCAACCAAATCTTGGTGGAGATGGACGGTTTTGATACTAATAATGCCGTCATTGTAATGGGCGCCACAAATCGTCCTGACATTCTTGATCCGGCCCTACTCCGTCCCGGTCGTTTTGACCGACGTGTAATTCTTGATGAACCATCGCTCAAAGACCGCGAGGCGATCTTAAAAATTCATGCTATGGACAAACCCCTCGCCAAAGATGTTAATCTTGTTCCCGTTGCCGAACGCACCGTGGGATTTTCCGGCGCGGAACTGGCCAATCTGTTAAATGAAGCCGCTATCTTGGCCGCCCGATCTGATCAAAAAGAAATTACCCAAGACAATATCCTGGAAGCAATTGAAAAGGTCATCCTTGGTCCGGAACGACGCAGTCATATTTTAACCAAAAAAGAAAAAGAGATTACCGCCTATCACGAAGCCGGCCATGCTTTGGTGGCATCATCATTACCTCACTCCGATAAAGTCCACAAGGTCTCCATTGTTTCTCGCGGTCGGGCTGGTGGCTTTACTATGAAAGTGCCCAGCGAAGATAAATATCTTAAATCCAAACCGGAATTTGAATCGGAACTGGCGGTTCTTTTGGCCGGTTACGCTGCCGAAAAATTAATCTTTAAACAAGTAACAACCGGTGCTTCCAATGATTTGAAAGTCGCCTCCGAACTCGCCCGCCGAATGATTACCCAATACGGCATGTCCGACACCCTTGGCCCCGTCTCCTTTCACGAAAAAGACGACCTAGTGTTTTTAGGCAAAGATCTTTCTTCGGCTAAAAGTTATTCCGAAACAATCGCCTATCAGATAGATACAGAGATAAAGAAATTTGTCTCTAAGGGTCTTGCCTCCGCCAAAAAAATATTGTCCCAACACATTGATAAACTCAATCTCATCGCCAAAGAACTCATCAAAAAAGAAACTCTGGAACAAAAAGAGTTCTACGCCCTCGTTAGGTAGCGAATAGCCAATAGCGGGTAGTGATTAGAACTTAGTCGGAAAATATAATAAGCTATGATAGTCGGGCGTGTAGCTCAGTGGTAGAGCACGTCACTTATAATGACGCGGTCGATGGTTCGATCCCATCCACGCCCACAGCAGTTTAAAATTATGCGCGGTTAGCTCAGTTGGTAGAGCGCTTCCTTTACACGGAAGATGTCGAGGGTTCGAGTCCTTCACCGCGCACAAAATGCAAATCTCCAAAGTTTACGAAGACGATAATCTTCTTGTTATCAATAAACCGGCGGGACTTATCGTTCATCCTAAAAATGCAAGTGATATTCAGGAAAGTGTCGTCTCTTGGCTCATTAAAGAATACCCCAACATCGAAAATGTCGGCGAACCTTTTATCGCTTCAGGCACGGAAAGTCCCCGAGCCGGTATTGTTCATCGTTTAGACAAAGACACCTCAGGTCTTTTGGTTGTCGCCAAAAACAATGAGACCTTTTATTACCTAAAATCCCTCTTCCAGACCCGTAAAATTCAAAAACATTATTACGCTCTCGTGTATGGCCGACCCAAGGAAGGCCACGGAATTATTGATGCCCCCATGGGTAGAATCGGCCTAAAACGAACCATCAAACTCGATGGCAGCAAGTTAATCGATGGTAAATCTGCAATTACTGAATACGAAATTGCCAAGAGTTTTGATAAATTTACCCTATTAGATGTTGCCCCTAAGACCGGCCGAACTCATCAAATTCGCGTCCACCTCCAATCTATTGGTTGCCCTATTGTTGGAGATCCCATCTATGGACCAAAGGGTTGGCAAAAACCCGCCGGGCTGACTCGCCTCTTTCTTCATGCCTACAAACTTGAATTTACCACTCAAGATGGTAAATCGTTAGTATTGGAATGCGAACTCCCTTTAGAACTAAAAACTATACTTGAGGATTTATCCCGCACATAAGGAGGACCACCTCTGATGGCCCCGCCGGTCCTCCTTATGTGCGGGATTTACAGAAAGTCATCTCTGTGCTAGAATAACCAAGCATTATGAATTCTATATCTAAATTCCGAACCGGCCTGACGGAAACCGACAAATTTGAAACCATTAAACCTGGCTGGACTATTCGCGTTAACCAAAGAATTAAAGAAGGTGAAAAGACCCGCGTGCAGGCCTTTGAGGGTATGGTTATTTCTCGTAAGCACGGCTCTGAAGCCGGGGGTACCATTACTGTCCGCAAGGTATCTGATAACATCGGCGTTGAAAAAACATTCCCAATTTATCTCCCCTCAATTGAGAGTGTCAAAGTTGTCCGCAAGGCCAAAGTTCGTCGCGCTAAACTCTATTTCCTCCGCGATAAGACCAACAAAGAAATCCGTAAGAAAATCCGCACCGAACAACCAAAAGTCATTACTAAAGTCAGTAAGAAAAAGAAAGCGGTTGAAGTCGCCGAGTAATCTTCTCAATAAATCTCTTTTCTGTTAGAATTTCTCATACATTGCGGACGTGGCGAAACTGGCAGACGCACTACCTTGAGGTGGTAACGGGGGCAACCCCATGGAGGTTCAAATCCTCTCGTCCGCACCAAGCGACTGAAGAGAAGCGAAGTGCCCTGCTCCAGAAGGAGCGGGTGCAGTTCCTCATGAAGCGCGGTTAGCTCAATTGGTAGAGCGCCACATTGACGTTGTGGATGTTATAGGTTCGAGTCCTATACCGCGCACCAAAACATAACCAATCAAAAACTCCCTTGAGGGAGTTTTTGATTGAGGTGTTATTTGACGAGAAATATTTGGTATTTTATTTTATAATCCAACGTCAACTTTCACCTCTGTTTCTGACTCAACTTCAATAGAATCTTCGGAAGATGTTTCTTGATCTGATTCATTTTCCGTTTCTTCTTTTATTTCTATATCATCATCAACGTCAGGTATCTTCATCTCAAGTTCAATTTTTTCATTCATATCCACTAAAAGTTTGGCTTCCTGCGCAATACGAATTGCCTCTTGGAAACTTGCGAAAGCTTCTCCGTACGTTTGCGCTTCTATTTCCGCTTTTCCGCGAGCAACCACGCTTTCTGCTACTTCAAGTCGGGCTTCCGCCTGCGCGCTAACGCTTGCGCTTACGGATGATTTCATCTGTTCAATAAAGTTGCGAGCTTCACTGATTTTATTTTCCGCCGCTTTAAGCTTTCCTTCTGCGGCAGATCTAAATTCGCCATTTGCCTCAACGGACACTTTTACTTCAGCGTTACTTCGAGCTTTCACAGTTGTGTTTAAGAGAGCGCGAACTTCCAATAAAAGGGATTCTACCTCAGCGCGAATGTTCCCTTTTTCGGCGGCTATCCGAGATAATACTTGTTCATGGGCTTTAAGTGATGCCTCAAAATCTGAATTGATTTCAAGAGAAGCATTTGTATTTTGTTCTGTCTCTATTTTTTTCGTCTGATCTTCAAACGCCTTAGAATGACCATCTAAACGAGATTCTATTTGAGCGCGCATCTCGGCATTTAAGCGCCCCTCCGCGGCAAGTTTTTCAGCTTCTTCCAAACGTCGCTCAACTCGGCGCGCATCCCATTTGGCTTGCGCTTCACTAGAAACAGCGAACCAACCACGAACTTCCTCATTAACGCTGACTTTCACTGGGTACAAGACATCCCCGGTAAGAGCACTTTCAGCGGCAAATGATGTCCCTCCCCCAACAAGTAATGCGATAATTAATATAATAGGCATAGGTTGTAGTTTATTAATTAATATTTTTTTTAATGTCAATATTTCCACGAAAGAGGAAATATAGGATTTCGACCTTTCCTGCAATATGTGTCGTATAGAGTCCACATTTCTTACAGGGTGTTTTTCTGTAAATAACAACAACTCCGCCCTCATTTTCTCTTTTTCTATAGACGAGAGCTTTACCAGTTCTACTTTATTAAAAATGTTTAGAGAATTTTTGTCCATAATATTTAATGACTAATCTAGTTCTTTTTCTGTTAATTGCCGCAGTTTGTTCATTCCTCTATGAATACGCACCGATACAACATTTTCTGATACTCCTAGTACAGCTGATATTTCTTTCGGAGATAGATCGTCAATAAACCGCATCTGTACAATATTTCTATATGATTCATCCAATAGTTTCAGCTTCTGAACAATACCTTTCGCCACAAGGCGCTGTTCCAGATTGGACGCATGCTCATCTTCGGGGGAAAACCCTTCTTCCATAAGTTTATCTAACGAAAGGGTCTTTTTCCTTCTTATTTCGTCCACGATGACATTGTGCAATATGCGGTATAAAAAGGCGCGAATATTTTCAATTTCTTTGCCTTGAGAGAGATATATCCATGTCCTGCAGAATGTCTCCTGCACCAAGTCCTTTGCCAGCTCTCGGTCATAGATTCTGAAGTAGCAATGACGAAACAACGCATCAGCGTATGCATCGTGCACTGCCAAAAATTGTTCTTCAATACCGGGCTTCATGATAGATGTCGGAAAGAATGCAAAAATCTTACATCAATATTTCTTTAATAGTACCAAAATATTTGGAATTGGAAATAGAAAAAAGGATCCAATTTCGTCAAACAATCGCACCTCAATCAAAAACTCCCAGATGGGAGTTTTTGATTTTCATGTGCCGGGTCCCAGAGTCGAACTGGGCACGCCTGCCTCTTCAGGGCAGCGCTCTACCGATGAGCTAACCCGGCAATCACTAACGGGTCAATCATATCATCTGCCTTATCTTTTTTCAATTGTTATCCCCTTTTTTGATGACATATGCACTTTTCCACTTTCAAAACCGAACCCGTGTGTTATATTAAAGGTATAAACTACAGACAACTTCTAAAATATATCAACATTATGAGAAAAGATAAAGTTAGAGTTTATAAATTACGACGAGAGGGTAAGAGTTACAAAGAGATAAGAAAACTCCTAGGTACTCCTTTAAGTACCATCGCTGGTTGGTTGAAAGATGAGGAATGGTCAAAACAAATAAGAGATGAGTTGGGGGCAAAAGAATCCATGGCATTCCCCTCAAAATTAATTGCTATCCAAAAAGCCAACAAAGCCCGATGGATAAAGAAATATAAAGAATACAAGTCAACTGCCGAATTGGAATTTTCTAAGTTTCAAAACGATCCTCTTTTTATATCAGGGCTTATGCTTTTTTGGGGTGAAGGAAATAAATCCCCCAAAGACAGCACTGTCAGATTGGCCAACAGTGACCCAGCCATGATTAGAATATTTTATAATTTTCTTACCATTACCATGAATATTGATCCGGAAAAAATAAAAATACACTTACTGCTATACCCAGATCTTGTAGATGATATGCAAAAATCATTCTGGAGCAAATCTATAGGCATTCCACTATCCCAATTTATAAAATCAACCTACATAAAAGGTAAGCATCCGACACGCCGATTATCATATGGGGTTTGTATGATTTACGTATGTAGCCGAGAGTTGAAAGACAAGATATTGGTTTGGTTAAATCTCTATCAAAAACTTCTTGTCTAATGGTTATTTTTGAGGTAACATACAAAACATAATTCGCGGGTATAATATAGTAGTAGTATATTTCCTTGCCAAGGAAAAAGCGTGGGTGCAAATCCCATTACCCGCTCCAATACAAAAACAGGCCCTAGGGCCTGTTTTTGTATTGGAGCGGGTCTTTATCTAATAACTCCACCCCACTCAATAACTGTAAATCCTTCCCGTGGAATTGAATGTAACTGGACGGGCTCCACTTGGACTGGTTTATTCAATGGAGAAAAGTCCATCAATATGCGAATGATTGTGTCCGGCTTAGGAACAACCAGCATTGGCGCCAAAGTGTCCATCGCCTGAGTGCCGAGGAAACTAACAAAATAGTACGGGGATCCCTGCATACGTGGCTCCCAAAATTCAACAAAATTAGCAATCTCTTTTGTATTTAATCCAAGCTTAGTTAACGAACTTAACAAGAACGTATGAACATTACTTTGAGCCACAACAAACCCTTTCTTCGGTTGCTCATAAATTCCACCCCTTCCCTCCCAGAACAAGTATGGATATTGTTTTCCCGATTGTATTTCCGTAAGTGTTCCATCCGGCTGGGCTAAAACTTTCCACCCATTATCATACTGGGGTTCCGTATAACTGAAACCTCCTTGGGGCTCAAGATACACAGAAACTTCAGTTGCATGTTCCGGATAAAGATAGATTACCGGTTTACCACATTCGGCTTCCGGAACAAATTTTGCGTTTTCAAACTTGATTAAGCGCTGGAACGGATCCACCCAAAAGAACATCGGGTGAGAATTTATATATTCTTCGTAAGTAAATCTGTCTTTAAGATATTTATTCTCATAACTATCCTTTAAGAGCTTGTGGTTAGTATCTTTGAGTTGATAAATGGTGTCACCTTTTGAGTTTGTTCCGGCAACAACAAGATCACTTGTTTGATTTATTGTGTCTGTAACTACTGAAGCGTAGTTACTACTACCACAACCGGTTACATCTGAATAGTTATATTGATCAGTATTGCGCGAACCACCACTCCAAGTCACTTGGGGTACTCTATCATCCCCCACAAAATCAACTACGAGCTTATAGGCAACCTTAGTTCCATCAGGAGCGCGCATATAAAATCCATTTCTAGTTGTAGTATCTTGGACCCTCGAAGTAAATACATCTCCTTGGGAAATACTGAATGACTTTTCTGAATTTGTAACTAATAAATCAAACATCCCGCGGAAAGTGGAATCACGCTTAAGAATCTGTCGAGGTTTCAGCCCTTTGATTTCATCAGGAAAAGCTAATCCGGGTAATTCATAGTCCGCGTCTACCGTTACTCCACTATTTAACTTCATATACTGACCGTCACCAAGTGAATCTGATTGTTTTTTAAGAACATAAATATCTGATCCTCTCGATTGTGAAGACATTAAAACCATTCTATAAATATTTGGACTAAAACACATACCGTAACATCCACCTTCCATAACCACAACTCGGCCATCTTTATATTTGCCAGAAAGAACCGTGCCAACATAATAATACTTGTCACTTTGAGTAACCCCCTGACCCCACCCACTTTCATCAACAACGAAAATACCTAGATTGCCCGTGTCCTGGGGTTCATTCCAGCGGACCTCTTCGTCCCCTGTTATTGAAGAAGGGACCGGAGTTGGGGTTATATTATCTGAATTTCTAAAATAACTATAGAAAAAATATCCGGCAGCAGCGCTGGCAACACATAAAATGATTACAACAACTACAACTAAAACTGCTTTTGAATTTCGTTGTACCATTTGTCGTTGTCCTCCTGAAGGAGGCGCTTGGTTATGAAAATTCCCCTTTGAAGTGCAACACCAGTACAATGGGAAGATGACATATAAACATCTAAATCAGTCAGCTCGGGATCGAATTGAGGTTTTGTTGGAGGCCGGTCATACCCAAACTGAAATTGCAT
>Ga0209542_10000878_pt1 | contig 71316 bp, 73 predicted proteins | sample RifCSPhighO2_01_FD_184028 | JGI IMG/M metagenome (GOLD analysis project Ga0209542, IMG submission 184028) | Soil microbial communities from Rifle, Colorado - Rifle CSP2_plank highO2_0.1 (SPAdes) (version 2) | ecosystem: Environmental > Terrestrial > Deep subsurface > Rock core/Sediment ...
AAGACATTAAAAGAATAAAAGATGAAATAAGAAAATCTGAGTTAGTTGAAAAACCTATAAGATATGTGGATATAGCTGAAAGGGACATTTTGATAAATAAAGAAAACAAAATTTTTTATGATATCTTATCTGAAAGCCTCGTATTCCATAATCCTGAAAAATATGTCGGAGTGGTGAGGAGATGCCGCAAATAGATGAGCATTTGAAATGGTGCAAGAAATTAAGAAACTACTTAATTTCTGCACAGAAAATAAATCGTTGTTGATTTTCTTGTGCCTTAAAGATCCAAAAAGATTAGTAAAAACAAAGCCCGACTTGGATTTGGATGAGAATTAAAGTTTTCCAATTGCTTCAAGAAGTTTTTCATGTCCTCTTATTAATTTGTTAAAATGATTAATCTCTTGAGAAACCACTTCAAACGCTTCTTTATCATTAAGATCTTTTGAACGGTTTAATTTTTCCATGTTTAATCCACTCCTTAATTTCTTCATCAGTATAATACCCTTCTCTAATGCCAAGCATTATCTTAGCTTGTTCAGGATCGCTCTTTATATTAAAGTTTTGTTTATTTTCGAGTAAAAACGCCTTAGTTGAGATAAAAGCAGTTCTTCTATTTCCACTAGCAAATGGGTGTTGTTTTATCAAATTTTTGAACAAGAACATAGCTTTATCATAAACATCACCTTCCGTTTCTTTGCAACCTTTTACAATATCAAACAATCTTGCTTGATTCAAAACTTTTGGTTGGTCAGCCTTTTTCACTCTAATCAGAGACAGAGATAAAAGCATTGCAATGTTTAAAAAAAATCTTTGCATTCTCTAATGATTCATTTGCAGGCTCAATATTTGCCTGCGCTATGGTGTTATAAGTAAAATCTCCTCTTTTCTTTTTCTCTGCTTTAAATATTTGAAGTAGGCTTTCAGCTTTAACTATCATTTTCTTGTAGATAAGCAGTAATTTCATATCCAAAATCCCTGTATCAATGAACTGCTCTTTGAAAGCATCTAATGTTTTTTTATGAATTTCGGGAGCTTTTGTATCTATATCTTTTGTCAAAAGCATGGCTTTGGCTGAATAAAATACTGAATAATAACAATGGCTTATTACTCCACTGTAAAAAGTTTCATCTTCTGGTATGTCAAAATCATTAAGCAGTTTGTTTCCTGATGATCTTAATAATAATACTGCCATGTTCATTTCTGTTCTGGCTCTTTTTAGGTATAATTCAACCTTTGAATCCATTTAGAAGACCTCTTAATAGTATTTTGTAATATGCGCTTATACCATGGATTATGATGTGGTTTTTTGCGCATTCCTTGCCAAAATTAAATTCTTTATTGATTAGCATTTGGTAAAATTCTTCTTCAGTAAAAACAAAGCCATGCACTTCAGGAATTGTCAATTCTCCTTCTTTTAATGTTATTTCATAAGGTTTTTTGTCTGAGCCTGGTATAATTATTGTTATATCTAAGTCCGACTCCTTGGTTTGCTTGTTTTTTGCATAGCTTCCAGTTATTAATAAAGTGTAGAATGATCCTTTTATTCTGTCTTGAATTTGCTGGATTACCTTATGGGGAAATTTTGCCGTATTTTTTAATAAAATTTCTGCCAATATAAGATGATCTAATTCTTTCGTATTTTCATCGATTTTATAGATATTGGTGTTGCCTCGTCTTTCTTTTTTAAGGATCGATTTTGAGAATTTTTCTAAAGCCTCATAGGCATAGTGGTGGGATTTATTTTTTGTCAGTGTTTTTATCTCTGTCAGCGTGAAGTCTCTCCACGGCTCTTTAATGAACGGTATGAGCAGAGCTATCTCTTTTCTTAACAGTCCATTATTTTGGATAGTTCTATCCATTTTATTGGTTGAGGGGTTTTAAGATTTTTAAGTCTTTTGGTTTATTTTCCATTAATCCTCAAGAAGAAATAGCGAAATATATATAAGGCTCAAAGATGTCTCTTTAGTAAAAAAGATAATGGTGGTTTAAGGATGTCCAAAAGATTGGTGTTGGTAGGTGTATTGGTATTGTTGTTTTCTAGTATGGGACATGCTGAAGAAGGCGTGAGAGTAGATTTAGAAATAAAAAATCTTTACGAAGAAGTAGGTGATGAATCCATAGTTCATGTATATTTGACCTATATAAACAGTGAAGACACGATAAAAATTAAAAAGATGATGTCATATGCTAAAATAGCGGTAAGATCAACTGATCCATCCGTGGCTGATTTTATTGTTGGTGGAGGTGGTTACAACAAATTAAACCATCCATTCTCTGCCGGAACTGCGGGTGTTTTAGAATCTGCGACTTCGGATTATGAAGCTAATTTTAACAAGCTGTGGTATCCCTACTTACCCCTCTATCCTAATGAGAGAATATTCATTGGAGATTTAAAATTGGAGATAAATAAAGCCGGTAAATTTGATATTTTCGTTTATGGATATGAAACCCATGTTTATTTTAATAAAGGTGGTTACTTGATTGAGCAAACTAACCTTCCCGGTACAAGAACAAGAGTAATAGGTCCATCGTCAGAAAGTTATGTACAGACTATCAAAGGAGCTACTTTAGCCCACAATATCTGTATTCCTAAAACCGTGTCGGCCTGCACTCAAAATGTAGAATGCGGGATAACCATCATAGATGATGGTTGTGGTGGTGAAATTGGGTGTTCTTATCCCAACACTTGCGGAACAGGCGAAGTATGCATAGATAATGCATGTGCGGCAGCAGCGGAAAAAGCTTTACCTACTGGTGCATCAGATCAGGACAAAACACTATTAGGAAAAATTGCCACAGCTCTTGGCGGCGCAAATAAGGATTTAAAATTCGCAGGGATTATCAATGCCATAGTGGTCTGGTTTAACAGCTCAAATTAGTAAATTAAAGCATGAAAAAGAGAAAGAAGAAAGTTTCTAAGCGAATATCTCCGCGCCCGCTTCCTAGTACGCACGCTAATAAATCTTTTTTGGTTGCCATAATTTCCATTATTGCGGTTATCGCTTTAGCTTTATTACTTCTCTTTTCCCAGCAATTTGTGGGAAAAGCAATTCTGCAGCCATTTGCTGATGCTCCTAATTCTGCTGGAGCAGTGCTTGGTACCTCGGCATATACAGATCAGCCTTTTTCTTTGAAAATAAAAACAAATACGGGCACAACTGAAACAAGTTATATTACTTTTACATTATCTTTGCCTCCTGGAAGAACCTGCAGTGATTTAGCAGATGTAAATCCTATCCAGCCTTCTTCTGATCTTGCTGAGTGGACCATGCTTAAGAACGGATGTATGGATAACAAGATTCTCTTTAATTATGCATCATTAACGACTACGAAGAAAGGTATTTTTGAAATAGCGCAAATAAATTTTAAAGGTCTGCCTGCAGGCCCTTATCCTTTTACTTTTGATCCATTCCAAGCTTTTGATACTGCCGCTCCTCCACAAAATATAATCCTAGCTGGAAATGTTCTCAATCCAACTATCGTAGTAGAAACAGCCCCTTCAACAGCAGTATGTGGAGATGGAGTGAAGGCTACTACCGAAGCATGCGATGATGGTAACACCATGACAGAATCCTGTTCTAGTTATGATCAAGCATGTCAGAATATTTGTGATGCAGGTTGTGAATTAGTTACTGTCCAAGGTCCATACTGCGGAGATGGAATCAAAAACGGAGCCGAACAATGTGATGGTACTGGAAACTGCAATTCTGAATGTAAAGTGGTATTAACCGCAACCTGCGGTGATAATGTCTGCGACGTGAAACAGGAATCGACCGCTTCCTGCTCTCTGGATTGCGGAGAAGTCTGTCCGACCAATGATCTAGCGGCATGGTGGAAAGGAGAAAATAATGCTCAGGATAATTCTATCTCCGAACATCACGGTGCGGTACAGAACATAGCCTATGAGCCCGGGGTAGTCGGCAAGGCTTTCAAGTTTGATGGAGCAGCCAGCTTGATAGATTTAGGTTCAAAAGCCGGAACGCTTTTTGCTGATCCGACCGGCCAAAGCCTTTCCGTAAGCTTCTGGATGAAAACTGGCGCTCTCACCAACTCTCAGGGTGGAGCACTCTATATAATGGATTCAGGTGCGGGAACAGATGGAAGAAGAGGATTTTATTGCAACACTTTCCAAGGTGATCTTAACTGCGCCCTAAGGCAGGAAAGTGCTATATATCAGGCTAGCATCAAAAAATCTATCCCTCTTAATTCCTGGAAATTGATCACGCTTACTTTTGATGATAATACCAAAGAATTAAAACTATATCTGGACGGCGCTTTTTCCAAGAGCGGTGCTCAAACCCAGATCTCTAGCGAGACCTATGCGTCAGAGCAGACCGTCATAGGCGCAACTAATACAAAACAGCTCCCATTCAAAGGATTGCTTGACGAAATCGCGGTATGGAATCGCGCTTTAACTTCCACAGAAGTTAATTCCCTCTTCGGAGCAGGAACTACTGGCATGTGCGCCAAGCCTACCAGCGTCTGCGGCAACAATGTGGCCGAAGCAGGAGAAGAATGCGATGACGGAAATAATGATGATGGCGACAACTGCTCTTCAATCTGTTTAAAAGAATCTGCTATCTGCGGAGATAATGTCTGTGAGATAAAATTTGAATCCACTGCTTCCTGCAAGCAGGATTGCGGACTGGTATGTCCTACTAATGAATTAGTTTCCTGGTGGAAGGGTGAAGATGACCAAGATAGTTTCAGCAACCACCATGGGACTCGGGGTGGAGAGGCCAACTTTGTTTCTGGAAAAGTGAATAACGCTTTTTATTTTGATGGCGAAGGAGATTATTTTACTCTCGGACAGAAGCCGGGAACAATTTTCTCTGATCCAACTGGTGAAAGCATCTCAGTAAGCTTCTGGATGAAGACCAATGTTTCAGAAGGTCCAGGTGGAGCACTCTATATCTTGGATTCCGGCGCAGGTGCTGCTTCTCGCAGAGGATTCTATTGTAATACTAAGAAAGGGGCGCTCAGTTGTATCATCAAGCACGCGGAAAAGATTTACGAAGTCAATGCTGTTGAAAATACCGTGCCTTTGAACGTCTGGAAATTTGTAACCTTCACCTTTGATACTGCTAAAGAAGAATTAAAACTCTACGTTGATGGGGTTGCAGTTGCTACCGGCACTAAAGCCAGTTTGTCCTCGTTATATCAGCCTGTTCCCGCATCAGTAATCGGCGCAACCAGTTTGCAGACTCTTCCTTTTAATGGCGCTCTTGACGAAATTGCGGTCTGGAATCGTGTCTTGACTTCAGCAGAAGTGAAATCGATCTTTGATACCAGCAATATCGGCATGTGCGCAGTCCCTGAAGCGATCTGCGGCAATGGGTTTGTAGAAACTGGTGAAGAATGTGATGATTCTAATCAGATCACTACCGATTTATGTAATCTATGTAAGAATGCTCTTTGCGGCGATGGGATCATCAGAACTGGAATAGAACAATGTGATGGGAGTAATTTAGGAATTACATCGTGTCAGAGTCTCGGATTTGCAAATGGAACTTTATCCTGTGCTTCAAGCTGCCTCTTTAACAGCACTGCGTGCATGGCTGCTCCTGCCCCTGCTCCTATTCCCCCAGTTACGACATTAACTGTCAACGGAACAAAGATTTCACTGGGAGACATTGCTCCCGCAAACAATACCTTTGCAACATTATTGACTGCCACGGAAGGATTCACGCCAAAAATCATGATTTATACCATCCTCTACAACGCCGATGGGAAAGTGTTGAAGTTAGAGTCTGATGAATTGACCGGCATGAACAAAGATGCCTGGTTAGTGGTCACTGCGAATCATCCATCAGCCGAGGTAAAGAAAAAGGTAGTACTTATCTTCGACCTGGAAACAAATCCCACTGTATATGGAAAATTGGAGAAAACATATTCATGATCAGTAAAAAAATACTATATCTTGTACTTTTGCTGCTATCATTCTCATTAGTCGCGGCAGTAAACGTTTCCACTGATAAGACAGAGTATAGCAGTTCGGAAATAGTTACCGCTAACATCACCAGCTGTATGGGAACATCTATCACTAAGTTTACTAATCCAAGTGGAACCTTGGCAGATATTAAAAGCGGGCAGAGTAATTGGACCACTACATACCATACTTCTTCCAATTCTGCTTCCGGAAAATATACTGTTTCCAGCAGCTGCAGCAATGGTCTTGCCCAAGCGAAATTTTGTGTTAATGCTCCAGGATGTTTGGAAGAACCTGTAGAAGAATGTATCTCTGACTGGGACTGCGGCGAATGGTCTGCTTGCGGTGTCGATGGTTTGGAAAGAAGAACTTGTACTGATAAAAATGATTGCGAAGCAGCTAAAGAAGAAACCCAAGCTTGTAATGCAGTGTGTCAGGAATCATGGACCTGCTTAAGTTGGTCTACTTGCCAGAATGGTATCCAAACTAAAACCTGTTATGATCAAAATAATTGCGGGACGGTATTGAATAAGCCAGTGGGACAGCAAACCTGTCAGGAATTTATTGAGCAGCCTTCAACTGCTGATACGAAACCGACAGAAGAAGAGGGATCATTCTTTGCGAAGAATAAAGGATTGATTATTGCCGTAGTTTTGGCTGCGGTCCTGTTGGCCTTAGGTCTCCTTTATTACTTTAAATGGAGGGGAAAAGAAGCAGATTTTGGTGAAGTCGATGAATGGATAAGCTCTGAAAGGGAGCAAGGAGTTTCTGAAGAAGACATCCGCCTGTCCTTGCAGAAGCGCGGCTGGGAAGAGAAAGACATCAAAGCTGCGTTTAAGAAGCTGAAGTGAATTTCAAAAGGTTTGCTCGAAGTTTTTCTAATCTTTTCAAGACTTCTTTTGCTTCAATAATTGAGACATTTTTCCCGTAATAATTAATGTCATTTCTGATTATTCGCAATTCGTCAAACTCTTCGGTTAATTCTACCTCTTCCAAAATTACTTTAAGGAATCCGGTATAACATACGTGATTGTAAATTTTAAATCCCTTGCGCAATGCGATCGCTTCTAATAATTCCCGCACGGAATCATAATCTAAAGATATCTTAGAGGCAACAGTCTCTTCCTTGAGTTCTAACAACTGAGAAGAAAATGCTTTGTTTGCACTGGTTTTTTCAAGCGAAGCAGCCATATCTAAATCGGGCTTTATAGGCTTTGCTTCTTTTTGCCGTAAACAGGTATTCCAATTCATAGCCACTTCAGTTTACCGAAAAGTAGCATTCCATTTAAAATGTTATTGCGTAAATGTTCGTTTTGTACTTCACTAAGCGATTTGAACCAATAGAGAGAAATTTTTCTGCCTAGTTGTTTTTCAAATGGTTTCAGATCAATAGCTTTTCTTTCCGGGGCAAAGATAGCAAGATCTATATCAGAGTTTGATTTTGCTTCCGCTTTAGCCAAAGAACCAAATAATATTCCACTTGCTCCCGTTAATTTTGCTTGAAACTCTTGGTTTAACTTTTGCAGCTTCTGTTTCCAGTAAAGCCTGCAAAGGCCAATAACGGCCTCATTTTCTATATTCAAAGTAAAAAATAAGTGTTTTCTCTCTCCTCTTTGTTGGAGATAATGTTCTTTCGTGAATTCTTTTAATACCTTGGAAGCGGTCGGAGGGCTTATCTTTACTAATTTTGCGTATTCTCTTACGGAGATTGATCTATATGAATCTTCAAAGAACGGCGCTAACCTGTTAAGTATATCTAACATGTGTTAATATTATTTAACATGTGTTAATAAATCTTTCTACGGCCAGAAGCTTTATATAATGTTAAGTAATATTTCATTATAAAACATAATTAAGGTGAAAAATGACTCAGGCAATCATTAACTTAGGAGAATACGAGGACAGGATTTTAACCATCGTTAAAGGTAAATATGGTTTCAAAAATAAATCTGAGGCCATTAATTTTGTGATCGATAAGTTTGAAGAAGAGTTTCTTGAACCAGAACTAAAACCGGAATTTGTTGAAAAGTTAAAGAAAATAGAACAGCAGAAAGGAATTCCATTTAAAAGCATGGAAGAACTACGGAGAAGTATAGAGAATGCGCGAGTATGAGATTAAGCCTTATCTTCAAAAAGTTCTGAATAAGCTCTCCAAGAAAGATAAAGTTGCGTACGAAGCAGTATTGAAGAAGATAGAAGAAGTCATCAATTGCGAAGATATTGATCATTATAAAAACTTGCGGTACAATATGAAAGATCAAAAGCGAGTTCATATCGCCAGTTCTTTTGTTTTAGTTTTCAGTTACGATAAATCCAGAAATTTAGTTTCTTTTTTGGACTACGATCATCATGATAATATTTACGATTAGGAATCGGAAACTATATAAACAACAGAATAGTACTTTATGAAAAAAGGTTAGAGGTTGGAAGATGTTGCCTAAAGATACCAGGAAGAATGTGTATGCTTCTCAAACTGTTACCACCAGTAAGCCGATAAGTAAGACTTTTATTATTATCGTGATCGCAGTGGCGGCCTTGGTTGTTCTTGGTGTATTACTGTTGTTTACAAACCAATTTGTAGGTCAAGCACTTTACTATCAAAAGTTAGCAACAACTTCTCCTTCAGTAGCAGAAACAGTTGTTGATTCTGGTACTACATCAGATATAACGAAACAGGTAACCCAAGTCCAACCTAGTACTACTCAGCAAGTTCAGGCGGTAGATTCTGCAGCAATTCAGAAAGGAGATGTTCAACTTATAATTGATCCAAATGCAATAACTGTAGAGTTGGAAATAAGGGCTCTAGAAGGAGAAGGGTTAAAAACTTTTTCTCCTGCTGGGGCTGGTGGTTTTAATGATGGAAAAAAATTTTGGGTTGATGTTTACCTTGTCTCTGCTTCTAAAAATACATTAGCGACAACCAGAATAGAATTAACTTCCCCTTCATTAGGCTTTGTACCTTACGGAAATAAAGATTTCCAAGGCGTAAGTGGTATCCTTCCTAATCCAATAGTTTTTTCAGGGACAACTTCAAATGTAGCTATTCTTCAGTATACTGTGGGTCCCGGTAATCCTGTGCCAATAATGCCTAAAGCAAAAATATATTTAGGTAGTGTTAAAGCAAGTGGGGATCAAACTAATGCCATTACGTTCGCATTCGGTCCTACAAGTCAATCTTTATATGCGAAAGCAGGAGATGCAAAATACAATCTTAAAGCAGGAAGCGTAAAAGTAGTCACTCCAAAAGCATGTATATATAGGGCAGCAGATCTCTGTGTTGGAAAGTGTGGAGTTATTGAGAACGGTTGCGGGGGCGTGATAGACTGTGATGCTCTTAGTTCAGTAGATAATTGCGCATCAGGTCAAGTTTGCATCGCTAACCAATGTAAGCAAGCAGTTTCTCAAGTTCTTCCTACAAGTGCGCCTCCAAAAGATACAACTCTCTTGACTAGCATTTCTACTGTGCTTAATCAAGCTTGTGGTTCCACTATTCCAGTTTTTATTTGTAACAGTGGCAAAATAGATGCCATCGTTACTGCGCTTATAGCTTGGTTTAACTAATAAAGGTTTTGAATATGAAACGACGAGTAAAAAAAGTGTACAAGAAATTGCCTCCGCATACCAATGAGGCGCATCCTTTTACAAACTCCGGAGAAGCAAGCAAGCCTTTAATCATAGGCATTATCGCAATTGTCGCCATCATTGCCTTATCTTTGCTTTTACTCTTTTCAGATCAATTCGTAGGGAAAGCATATAGCGGCGTACTAAACAGCGCTGGTGCTGATCTCAACTCTGCAAAAGCGTATACTAATCAACAATTTTCTTTTAATGTGAGCGCTAATATTGGAACATCTAAAAGCACTAAATCTATAGCTTTTGAATTGCAGCTTCCTACTGGAATAATCTGTAGCCAAGTTACTATCACTAGTCTTCTTGCAGGATGGACAAATTATGTTTCCAATCCTTGTAACAGCGGCTCAAATAAAATTAGTTTTTATCACTCCACTACCGACCAAGGCCTTTTCAAAACAGGCATAATAGATGTTGCTAAAATTACTGTATCTTCACCAGCAAAAAAAGAGGATGGTTATGTATTTGATTTGGAATCTTTTGCTGTTTTTGATTCACAAAGTTCTATTAATCTTATAAATCAGATTAATGATATTACTGTTAATGTTATTGATCCAGTCTGTGGCGATGGAGATAAAGCGCCAGCTGAACAATGCGACGATGGCAATGAAGATGATACTGATTCCTGCATTCAATGTCAACCTGCCTCTTGCGGAGATGGGTTTGTGCAAACTGACGTAGAGCAATGCGATGGTTCAGATTTAGCTGGAAAAACCTGCGTAAGTGAGGGATTTATCGACGGCACTTTATCATGTAATAGTTGCATGCTTGTTACCAGCATGTGTGTTGTCGCTCCTACTTGTGCAGACAGCACCAAGAACGGGCAAGAAACTGATGTTGATTGCGGTCCTGGTTGTCCAAACTGCGCAAACGATAAGATTTGTTCAACCAACGATGACTGTATGAGTAATTATTGTGATGGTGGAGTTTGTAAAAATGCTCCTGCGCCAGTATGTGATGCAAATAGTCCTAGTCTATGTACTACTCAAGGACTTTGTCTAGAATTTAACAATTACTGGTACAACAACGTGTGTTATGACGCCTGTCCTTCCGGTACAGAAGATCCCGATAGTAACAAAGTATGTACTGCTGAAATGTCCGATACAGATGTCTGTGATGAAACTCATCCTAGTCTATGTATGACTCAAAGCGCTTGTACAACTGCCATGAACTTCTGGTACAACAATGCTTGTTATGATTCTTGCCCTTCTGGCACAGAAGACCCTAATAGCGATAAAATATGTACTGCGGTTTCTTCAGAAGTATGCGATGATGCTCATCCTAGCTTATGCATGACTCAAAGCGCTTGTACAACTGCTATGAACTTTTGGTACAACAATGCTTGTTATGATTCTTGCCCTTCTGGCACAGAAGACCCTAATAGCGATAAAATATGTACTGCGGTTTCTTCAGAAGTATGCGATGATGCTCATCCTAGCTTATGCATGACTCAAAGCGCTTGTACAACTGCTATGAACTTTTGGTACAACAACGCGTGTTATGATTCTTGTCCTACTGGTACAGAAGACCCTAATAGCGATAAAGTTTGTACTTCCTCATTGCCCCCAGATTCAGATACTCTGGAAACTCCTGAACCTACCGGAGTGACTACTCAAGGAATAAAGATAATCCTCACTGATATCCTCCCAGCAAATGATATCTTTGCTACAAAGATAACCGCAACAGAAACATTTACCGAAGAAGTAACAGTTTATACTGTGTTGTATGATGAAAACGATAAAGTACTGGCGCTGAAGTCAGAAAAAGTAGCAGGTCTCGTTGAAGGGGAAACCTATACTGCCATCACCAACTATCCTGAAATAAATATCAAGCGAAAATCAGTAATAGTCTATGATGTAAAACCCGGCATTGAAGTCTCAGGTAATCTAGATGTAGAATTATCTTAATCTCACCATGAAAAAATTATTCCTTTTTATCGCCATTTTTGTACTTTCCTTCTCCCTAGTTTCTGCAGTACAAGTTTCCACCAATAAAGTCGAATACAACGGCGGCCAGACTGTCACTGCAACCATCACTGAGTGTGTTGGCACTTCTCTTGTTGAATTCAAAAATCCCAGCGGAACGGTTGTCGATGTCAAAGCAGGTAAAGACAGCTGGAGTGCTTCCTATAATACTTTATCAGATTCCGCTAACGGGAAATATGCTGTGGAAGCAACTTGTACCAATGGAGTAGCGCAAGATAACTTTTGCGTAGATGCTCCAGGATGCATCCCTGCTGAACCAGCTGCTACAACTACTACGGCAGGAGGAGGAACTACCTGCACCTCAAACTGGAGCTGTAATGAGTGGTCTTACTGCGGCCCTACATTAACGCAAACTCGCTCCTGCATCGATCTCAACAATTGTCGAGCAGCAAGAGAGGAGTCTCAACCCTGCCAAGCCTGTCAGGAATCTTGGGTCTGTTCTGTATGGAATGCATGCAGCGCAGGTTCTCAAACCAGAGCTTGTTACGATGAACATTTTTGTGAAACAACTAATAGCAAACCAGCAATCCAGAAAGGATGCACAGAAGCTGATCCATTCCCTGCGCCTGCGAGAATCTCTGCACAATTGCCGCCTCCTTACGTTCCGCCTCCAGCAGTTGTACAACAGAGTTTCTTTTCCAAGGTCTGGGATAACTACAAGTATTATATCATCGGCGGAGCAGCGGCAATCGTGCTTGCCGCTTTGGTATTGTTAGCCATACTTATCTTCATGCCTAAAAAGATAGCGTACAATCTCAATGAATTGAAACAGTGGGTGCGAAAAGAAAAAGAGATGGGTACGTCTGATTCTGACATCCGAGAAATCCTGAAACAGAATACCGGTTGGACCGATGATGAGATAAGCATGGCTTTTGAAAGTTCCAAGCAGCCTTCGCGGACTGTGAACAGCAGTACTGCATAAGCTTCTATTAGGGTACAGTTCGAAAAGTGAGTGATTTTGCTGTTTTTGTCAAAATTTGTTCGAGAAGAATATATCTATCACTCACAAAACGGATTGTGCATCTATTAGGAAATCTTAATAAACATTCATCTCTTCTAATGTAGTGAGGATAGATGGACCAACGTGAATATCAGGATCTGCTAGAAAAATACAAAGCTAGGATCAAAGGGGAATTCGGCAGCGCTTCTGCAGTTTCTCCCAAAGTAACCACCAAAGAATATTCTGATTTCAAAAGCGAACTCTATCCGGGACATTATTCCTTCTATGAGAAAGCCTGTAATTTTGCTGACAATCTTCTCAAACTTTCTGTCGATCCAGTAAAAGCGAAAGCGATCCAGAAGAACCTCGATCTTTGCCACCTTAACGTCCGTCCTGCCGGTGTCATAGCCCTTTCTTTTCTATTTCCTCTCATCACTATTGTGGTTGGTTCCTTGGTCACTTTCGGCATCTTCGGTCTTTTCTTCTTTGTAATATTTTTCTTAGTTGCAGGGTTGCTGATGATTCCGGCACTGCAAAAAGTTCCTGATTTCATGGCTAACACTTGGCGGATGAAAGCGTCAAACCAGATGGTGCAGAGTGTTTTTTACATCGTCACCTACATGCGCCACACTTCCAACTTGGAACGTGCGATCGAATTCGCTGCTGATCATCTTGAGCCTCCCCTCTCTCTGGACTTTCGTAAAATATTATGGGACGTAGAGACGGAAAAATACAGCACCATCCGTGCCTCTGCAGAAGCATATCTGCTGGTGTGGAAAGAATGGGATGCAGAGTTTGTTGAATCATTCCACCTGATAGAATCCTCGCTGTTTGAATCGTCAGAAGAACGCCGTTTAGCCTTGCTGGACAAATCTCTGGATGTCATATTGACTGGTACGTATGAAACTATGCTGCATTATGCCCACTCCCTTAAATCCCCCATCACCATGCTGCACATGCTGGGGATCATTCTTCCCATCTTAGGTTTAGTGATTCTTCCTTTAGTGGTCAGTTTCTTGGGCGGCGAAGGTTCCAATCCTTTTGTTTCAGCGATCTACATCTCTGTCCTTTACAATGTCACTTTACCGATAAGTGTTTTCTATTTAGGGAAACTCATCCTCTCTAAAAGGCCAGCCGGATACGGGGCAGTGGATATAGGAGAAAAAGAGGGTTTTAAAAAGTACAGGAACGTCGCTCTTCCTCTCAGCAAGAATTTTACTCTGTGGGTAAACCCTTTGTATTTTTGCATCATGCTGTTTGCCGTAGCCATGCTCATCGGCTTTAGTCCCTTGATCATGCATTCTCTAGGCGTTCCAGATTTTGCTTTTGATCAAAATGGAAATCTAAAGATGTTAGAATACGTCTGTCCTCCCGACCTAGGCCCGGGATGTGTGCCGGAAGAGCGTATCGGTCCGTATGGTATCGGCGCTTCCATTCTTTCTCTGGTAGTAGTCCTCGGGCTGGGAATCTCAGCTGGATTATTTTTCACCTTGCGCTCCAAAAATGTCATTAAGATCAGGCAAAAAACCAAAGAATTGGAAGAAGAGTTTTCCTCTGCTTTGTTTCAGTTGGGAAACAGATTAGGAGATGGCCTTCCGGCGGAAATAGCCTTCGCCAAAGTAGCGGAAACCATGCGCGGCACAGTTTCCGGAGATTTTTTTGGTTTGGCAGAACAAAATATCACTAGTTTAGGCATGGGTCTTGAACAATCCTTGTTTGATCAGAGAGTAGGCGCAGTTGTTAAATTTCCTTCTAGCGTCATTGAAGCATCCATGAAAGTATTGATTGAAAGTATCCGCAAGGGGCCCAGGATAGCTGCCCAGGCATTGTTATCCATGTCTCGCTATATTAAAGAAATCCATCGCGTAGAAGAGCGCTTGCAGGATCTGATGGCTGATGTCATCTCTTCTATGAAAGCACAGACCAAATTCCTTACCCCGGCTATCGCGGGAATAGTTATTGGCATAACTTCCATGATCTCTACCATCTTGACTAAATTAAGCGCGCAGCTGGGCGCCTTTACTGCAACTCAAGATGCCGGTGCCGGCGGCTTTAGCGATTTGCTGACTATTTTTGGCATTGGCATTCCCACCTTCCATTTCCAGATTATCGTGGGGATCTATGTTGTACAGATAGGCTATATCTTGACCGTATTAAGCAATGGTATCGAGAACGGTGCAGATAAATTAGGCGAACGTTATTCTTTGGGCAAGAATTTGATCAACAGTACTGCTCTTTACTGCTTTATCGCTGCGTTAGTGATGTTATTGTTCAACTTCTTTGCTGGAACGATATTACAGAGGACCTTTACTTAAGCCTGCGTATTAAGCTACCAAAAACATTATAAATGAAGTTCTAATTTTCTCTATGAACGGGGACGTAGCTTAACCTGGGAAAGCACTAGGCTGAAGACCTAGGCATCGTGGGAGGTTCATAAAATATCTTTATGGATCCACGAATTCAAATCCCACCGTCCCCACCTTTCTTAAAATTCTTAAAAGTTAAGTTTATATATTCCAAAATTTTACGTAGTACAGATGGTTCAAAGAAAAAGAGGGAAAAATCGAGCACAGCGATCATCCCGTTCTTTACAGCAGCCTAATGTTTGGGTGATTTTAAGTGTTGCGTTGTTGGTGATAGGCCTTACAGTCATAACCTCACTTGGCCCTTCTTCCGTCACCGGAAACACGGTTCAGAATATCGGCCGTATGAACAAAGGTGATCCGCTTCATCTTTCCGTGCGAGATGTTCCAAGTTTGGAGAAAGTTGTTACTAATGCGGATGAGACCATACTATATGGGAAAATTACGGTTGAATCAGATGATTCTATTCCTTTCGATCGTCTTTACATCACCAAATTCAAGATAAGTTCTGAAAACAAGTTTGGTCATCTTCAATTTACGTTTAAGGTTAAGGAGCAGGACTTGCTTGCCAAAGGCATTTCCCGCGGCGATTTGCAATTATATCATGGGCTTAAAGAATATTCCTTGCAGCTGCTCAAGGTTGATCATGGCTATCTTTATTATATTGTTACAGTTCCAGGCATGGGCAGCTTCGTACTAGGCAGAGTTGCCGTAGCTGAAAAGCAAGCTCCTACAGAAGAAACAGTTAAAGCGCCAGTAGAAGAACAGCCTGCTGAAGCGGTTGTAGTTGTTGAAGAAATGCCTGAAGAAGCACCAGAAGAACAACAGCCATTGGCTGGAAAAGCGGTAGAATCTTTCCCCGAACCAGAACAAAAAGGATTTTTTGCTCGAATAGCAGAATTCTTTAGGAATTTATTCTCTTAATCCTGGTTTAGTAAAATCTCCTTCAACTGCATTAATTTTCTGAAAAAGTATCTTCATTTCTGCAGTAGGGATCTTGACAGAATGAGTCCGTAGCCCGATATTGAAAGCACTCTTCTTATTTTCATACACTCCTTCGTCAACCAGAATCTGTATCTCTTCTTGATGTCCAAATGGCGGGACCGCGCCGATCTCGCAGCCGGTTTTCTGCATCACTTCTTCTGCCGTGGCCATGCGAATCTTTCCTTTAGACCACCCTAATTGTGCTGCGACTTTCTTCTGGTCAACTTTTTGATCTGCAGGGACATCAACGATCACCCAATTTGATCCGTCTGTAAACAACAATGCTTTAATACCTTGTCTCAGTAAGTCTCCTCTGATTCTGGCTGCTTCTTCACTGGTGACTGCTGGCGCATGTTCCCGATAAAGAGGATGTAACTGTAATTCTGCAAAGATTTTCCTGATGCGGTTCACCTCTTCGATGGCCATGAAGAAAAAACTTGATTGGAATTATATATTACTTTCTATTAAAAAATAAGAAAAAAAGAAGAATCTTAGTATCCCCGGCAATTGGTGCAATAATACCTGTTGGCGTTTTCTACCACGATCCGTTCGTTGCAGCCTTTGCAGCAGCGTTGGATTTTAAATTTTTTAACCTCTTGAAAAATATGTTGTTTCAGTTTTAATCACCTTCTTTTTTGTACTTGGTACTAGAAAACATCTATTGATGAATTTGAAAAACTATTCAAAATCATCTTAGAAGGGTTTTATGCAAATCTAACATCTATCAAAACCTTTCTATTATTTAAAAGGGAATGAAATGAAGTATATAAATGTTTGGATTTTTGTCGACGGGAAATAAAGGTGATATTTTTTCCAATAAATTTTTCCGTCGGAGAAACAAGAATGTTAGAACATAAATAAAAACAAGGCACCAAAAGCTAACATACCGCCCCAGGCAACTTTGTTCCAATCAAAGACTTTTCTTCCGTCTAAGGGACCAAAGGGAATCAAATTGAACAACCCTAGCCAGATATTAATAGAAAAACCGGTAGCAAAGACATTCGTCCATTGCGGCAAGAGATACAGCAATCCAAAAAAGAGCATAGCCAAGACATAATTCGTTGCCGGACCAGCAGCACTAATGATTCCATTTTCTTTCCGAGTGATCATCCCAGAAATCATCACTGCTCCCGGAGCAGCGAAGATAAATCCTACAAATACTGCCAAACCCACTGCTAAATATAACAATTGATCCCAGGCCCTGAATTCTGCCGTGCAGCCGTAATGTTGGGCCACAAACTTGTGCGCCAACTCATGCAGTAAAAATCCGAAGCCTGCCGTAAACATGGAAATGAGGAAAATAACGGTAAAATTTAAAGAAAATACTTTTTGAATATCTCCATTTAACACGCTTGCTCCAGCGTAAATAAACGTAAACGCCAATGATAACGCCAGCCAGGCTTTGAGTATATCCACTATCTCGGTCCTGGAAGTCTTGATTTTTCCGATGGTAATGGTTTTATGCATCATCTTCTAAGTCTTTTTCTTTCAATTCTACAAATGCTTTGAGGCGCTGCGCTTCCTCTTCAACTTTGACCAATAAAGAAAGATCAGCAAAGTTTTCCTGCGCGCATTCCTGGCAATAATAATCTGAAGTGTCTTTAATCTTATAGGTAGCTTCAGCGTCGCAAACAACACACTTTTTTCCCATGAGAGCTTAAATGAGTGCTGCTTTAAAAAGGTTTTTCTAAAGTCGATAAATTTAAATAGAATTTTCATCTTTGAGATAAAATGCTCCCGACAGAATACTTCGTTTATATTGCTGGAAATTTTGAAAAGATGAATTTAAAAGATTTGGTTAGATCCAGCAAAGGTCAACCTCAGCAACAGGTTTGGTCAGCCCGACTTTCTACCGGTGTATTTGGTTTGCCTGATTGCAAGGCTGGGAATAGAGGCCCAAAAGAAAAAAACGAAGTCCTTTTATCTTTAGGTAATGAAGGGATCAATAAGTTTGTAGATTTAGGATTCATTTCCTGTTCTGTATGTCATCCTGAAGAAACTCCGAACTTCTGGGAGACAATTAGCGACAGAGTTGGTCAAAAATATACTCTTTCATCACTTGAAAGCTATGTTGATAAAAAAATGTTACCCTTTGACGCTAGAAGGCTTAGTTGGGAAGAGCTACTTCCAATCATTGGGAGAACGCCAAATAGAATTTATTTGCCTAGGGATTTATCCGAGCAAGATTTAGTGCAATTTCAAGAAAGATTTACTCGGATAAGATTTGCTCTCCCTAAGGTAGGCTACTATAACCCTGCTGTTACTGAACGATTTACAGAATATCGGATATAACTTCACTTCTTCAACAGAAAATCTTTCATCTCTTCTACTTCGTCTTCCGTTACTGCTGCTCCATTGAATTTTGCTGCCCAGAGCACTGCTCCGACCAAGGTTTCACGAGCATCTTTTTGTGCAGGAAGGTAAGAATCTAAAAGGCCCATTTTATATGCTACCCCAACTAGTTCCACGGAACGGATGATCTTGATGTCTCCTAATTCTTTGCTGAACTGCTTCATCTTCTCTAAGTCCATCGAAACTGTTTTCTGGAATCTTCGTTCCAGCAAGGCTTTCATTTCTTTGTTATTCTCGATGAACAAGCGCAGAGTTCGTTCGTCCATCACGATAGCTTCTGCCCCCACTTTTAATGCGCATACTACTGACTCGATCTCTCCGGACTGCACTACTTCCATATTTTGATCATCTATCTTAAATGAACTGTTAGCGATGGTGTGAAGGCGAGCTACTTCTTTTTGCGGGACATCTTCATACACCTCCAACACCCCTTCTTTAATTAACTTCGATGCCTGCAAAGCTTCGAATTGAAAGCGCTTGATATCCATAGGCCTGGTAACCAGTTCGCGTTTTACTGATGGAGTGATGTAAAATTTTCCCCCATACTTCTTCTTTAATTCAGGTAAAATCCATACCAACCGGGACATAACGAGGGTAATGATCGGTCCGGTGTCGAAGAATAGTGCTTTCACCATTTTACGAGACTCCAAATATTTTAAGCGCAACAGCAACTCTTTTTTTGGCAGGCATGTTTTCTTCGTGCTGCTCCATGGCAGTTGTTTTACTGGTATACGCCTGCAAGTCCCAGTTAGACAACCCCATCAATCCGGCAGCCTGTCCGATAGACAATCCTTTTTCAAACAAGGCTGCGCTTTTCTTGATCTTTGCTGCTTCCATAACATCTTGGAAATGCACCTTCACCTTGGCGTTTGATTTTCTGATTAATTGAAACAAGTTCTTAATATTGCTGTTGTATCTTCCCAGTTGATTTTTCTCTAAACTGCTTTTGGCGTTCTGCAGCTCTTTAACAATATTTTGATAATCCTTCTCAGAGATAGAAGCCACTATCTTGTACAAAGAATAAATAAGCACAGTTACGGAAATCAAATCGAGATTCTTATGCACTGCTACATCTTCAATCCCGTGATCGCTCAACGCGCGGAGTTCTTCAATATCCTTATTTTCGCGCTGCTGCAGGATAGCAATAGCCTGGCTTACATCATAGAGAATTTCCTTCCTGATCGCCTCTTCCATAGCTAAAAGGAATAAATTTGATTATATTAATGTTTTGTAAAGAGAAGCGCAAAAAAAATCAAAGTAGCCCAACCTTCCTCAAATATTGGCGCGCATTAGCTTTAAAATTTGGAGAGAACATCCCCCTAAATAACGAGGAACTTCCTTGAAATTGCGACTCAATCAGCCTTTTTTGTTGTTTAAAGAGCCCATTATCTTCTTTTAATGATTCAGCGTACAAAGCGATGTAGTCTATTTCTTTCATAATTCAGACTTGATTATAGGTTCGTATTCTTTAAATTTTTCCTTCTTGATGATCTCAGCGAAAAAAGTTCTTAAATGTTTTGCGTCCGCAAGATCTTTCTGGCCGCCAAGCACAAGTTCTTTGTATAATATTTCGAATTCTAAAGGGGGGATTTTGAATTCAAATTCCTGAACTTTCATTTTCTGAGGATGTGTAAATTCGAAAAATTTAGCTTTTCTTTTTTCTGTAATAGGTATAACCTCCATGTTGGGAAACATTTCATCAACTCTTGCAAAACGGATATTGGACATCTCTGTGATGTAAGGATAAACTTCTTCAACAGAATCCCCTTGGTAGCACCAAAAACCGCTTTTTTGTAACTCTTCAAATAATTTTTCAAATACGTCCTTATTCATGATAGGAACAAGAATATCTACGTCTTCCGTACCGCGAGTTCTCCCACTAGAAATACTTACAAAACCGCTAACTAGGAGATAATCGACATATTTTTTAAGGACATCAAGAAAATCTTTAACAAATAAATCTAGTTTTGTCGACTCTCTGTTAATTATGATAGTATCTCCCTCAAGATGATATCCTTTCCCCATGTTTTCTTGTAAGGAACCAATTATTTAAAATTATCTATGGAGAACTTTGCAAAATAGGGATTTTGGCAAATTAATTATCCGAAAATGCCAAAATCACGACTATTGCAAAGTCTCTTAGATAAGTTTGCCAAAAAAAGATGAATTATGCAAACTTCTCTATGATAAAGATCTTCTTGGTTAAGTTTTTAAAAGAAACATTACTTTTACTCCTTCAAGGGCCTGTGGTGCAATCCGGTACTTCAAAAAAAGCGGAAAAGCACGTACCCATGGCATGGGTAAAATTCGGGTTCAAATTGCCTGCTACACTAGGCGAACGTCGTCAAGTGGGATATTCCTTCGGAAATCCCACGAGCGGAGCTGGATGGGGTAGCGGAATGAAAGTCCCGGCAGGTCCATATTCAAATGTCACGCCATTTGCAAGGCGGAGGGATTTCGCTCTGCTCAATCCCGCAATAGTGACTATGCTGGCTGAAAGGCCAGCATCTATTTTTTATCATTTAGAAATATTTATATCTCTAAAAAAATTGCTTTAGGCATGGCTCTCGCAGTAACCCACATAATCCTCACCATCGCTCTCCTTGATATTTTCCGCCATTATGTCTTTGGACTGAAAAAATTCCCAAGATACTTGTTAGTCATCGGTGGAATAGCTGGTCTGGCTCCTGATTTAGACATTCCTTTGGGATGGATACTCACTTTACTTAATGGAGCTACCGTAGATATCCATGGGCTTTTCACTCACAGTATCTTCTTTGCCTTGTTATTTGCCATCATAGGCGCGGTTTTACAGTACAAAAAGAATCTCAAATGGGCAAGAATATTGTACGTCATTGCTGTCGGCTGGACCTTGCATATTTTGCTGGACTGCTTATTTAATGCATATTCGACTGTTCTATGGCTGCTTTCCATAAATACCACTGCCTATTGTCCTTCAGGTATCCTTGAAAACTATCGCACCAGCATAGACGCAATTATCCTTGTTCTTTGGCTGCTTCACGAAGAAATTAGTAACAAAATTAAATGTTATTTTTAATAAAGTTCTCTTGCAGAGTGATAGGTATAAGCTAGAGGGGTTTCTTCTTCCCAGGTCCTTTTTATTTTCTCATCTATGCTTCTATTAAGACAGTAACGACCAATCAACTTTTGTTCTAAAAAAACATTTACCGGTTCTGAATAATTTGTTCTTTGACAATTTTTTTCGCTATCAATAGCAGAAACTGTAAGGTCTTCTTCTTTTTGCAGAAACTCTCTTACTAATGGTAGTAATATCTGTTTTCTTGCATTATCATTATGTTCTGTTATTTGTACGCCTTCGTTATACCATGTTGCAAGACCCAGACTGGTACTTATGAGCCAGGCTCCGCTGATGGTCAATAACCATTTTTCTTGTTTCATATAGTTTTTCCCCCTTTATTCTTTATAAACTTTATTTAGAATATATTCTATAACACACATATAGCAAAGAATAATATAACCTCTTTTCTTCACACAGCCACACGAAGAGGTGCTCTCATGAAATTAGAATCTTTAGTCGTTGCTCTCGCTTTATCTGCTACTGGCTGCGCAGTCAATACCTCAAATCTTTCCGTACATAATGCTTCCCTGGCAGCGGTGGACGGAAAATATGATTCTGTCGATGATAATATCGATCCAGCCGATCCTCCCAGGCTCAAAGATGCCAGCTACATGGTCATAAGCGAATCAAAATATAAAAATCCGCAAGGAGAGACCGTTACGTTTCATAGTTTAGGTACGGCAGTCATTTACAAAGATGTTGGGAAAAATACTTATTTGGCCACCGCCAATCATGTAGTACAAAATGAAAAAGTGATGTATGATTGGTTTGGCAGGAAATATGGGCTGCTTTCAGAACAATTCTATCTTTTGGAAGATAGCCAAGTCGATAGATTGCACAACTTATTGAGAAGGTTATCGGTAAATAACGCAGAAAGTAAATTTTATGTGGATCATGCCGAGGATGCATTGGGTAACAGAAGGGAAACCCTGAATTACGTCATCAGGACTTCTGACGAAATGGGTGTCAGCCTTAATATAATCAAGCCCCAGAAGGTTAAAAGAGTGGCCCAGAATGAAGACAAGGATCTGGCAGTGATCAGCGTGCCTAAATTAAATCATCAGCCTATGCCTTATTCGATTGGAAATGCAGACGAATTGCAGAGACAGAACTTAGTCTATGTCATTGGCTGGCCACTGGGACTATTGGAAAATGTTACTCAGGGTCATATCACCTCCGTAGATGATTCAAGGTTAGTGCGTGAAGATCCAGAAAACGCCTTCATCTCTGATGCCCAGATCAGCCCTGGGAATTCTGGCGGAGGAATATACGCCGTCCGGGATGGAAAATTGGAATTAGTGGGAATCACCTCTGCCATGTATCTAGGTGGCAATTCTTTATTCATCGGCGTGAAAATAAACGGCATCTCTGACGTGTTTAAAGAAAACAGTATTCGCTGTACTAATGGCTGGAAATGCGATCGCTCTACTCCGTATGAATTGAAACTATGATTCTGCACAAGTAAACTTTTATATACTTTTTTCTTTTCTTTCCATTGATGTTTGGTTTCACAGAAAAAGAGGTTAAGGTATTCAAGCAACTTAATACCCCTAAGAAGATTCAGGACTTTCTCAATAAGATTCCCACTAATTTTGAACCTGGACGCGAGACAGTGCTTTCTCCCCGAATGGTATTGAGAGAAAATCGCGCCCATTGTATGGAAGGGGCGATGTTTGCGGCAGCGGCATTACGGTTTCATGGCTACAAACCGTTAGTCTTGGATTTAACCACAGTAAAAGATGATGACGATCATGTGGTTGCTGTTTTCAAGCATCAAGGGCATTGGGGAGCGATCTCCAAGACTAATCACGCAGTGTTACGATATCGTGAACCGGTCTATAAAACTATAAGAGAACTAGTGATGTCTTATTTCCATGAATATTTCACGAACCAGGACGGAAAGAAAACTCTTCGATCATACTCTATGCCGGTAGATTTATCCCGCTTTGACAAACAAGGCTGGATGACTTCTGAAGAAGATGTGTGGTACGTTCCTGAACATCTGGCTGAAGTTGAACATGTTCCTATTATGACTAAATCTCAGATTGCTTTCCTGCGCAAAGCAGATCCGATTGAAGTAAAGGCGGGAAGCATGGTGGAATGGAAGAAAAAAGATATTTGTAAATAAATATGGGGCCGCGAAGACTTTCAATCCGCTACACTGTAAGGCTGCTCGTGGGATTTCGTAAGAAATCTCACTTGACAACGTTCGCCTAGTGTAGCAGGCATTTGAACTCCGGTCGCACCCATATTGGCTCTGAAAAGCCCCCAAGGGTGAATCCTCTCTTGCAAGCTTTTTCTGCCTGTACCAAGCTAGACTACGGCCCCAATAAAGAATTAAACTAATCTTTACATTATAAAACTTACCCAGAAACATTTTTATATAATCGGAATAATGAAATGACCATGTTCAAACACATTTCCAATAGTTGGCAGTTAGTAAAAGAAAGCTTTGCCGTTCTCAAGAAAGACAAAGAGATCATGCTCTTTCCGATTGTCTCCGGTATTCTCACAGTTCTTGCTTTCCTTTTACTTTTTGTTCCGGCAGGCATTCTTACATTAGGGAATGACCTTTCTTCACCATTCTTCTATTCATTACTTTTCATTTACTACATCATCACATCTTTCATCATCATTTTCTTCAACACCGGATTAATTACCTGCGCGCAGATGCGCTTGAATGGCAAAGATCCAACTTTCAAAGATGGAATGAAACATGCATGGAAACATGTTGGCAATATTTTTGTCTGGTCACTTATCTCTGCTACAGTAGGATTAATCTTACGCATGATTGTGGATAGAATCGAGAACAGCGAACGTCTTGGTCCAATCGGTAAACTGGTGGGCATGATTTTCATCGGTCTTTTAGGTATGGCATGGAGTTTCTTGACCTTCTTTGTTATCCCAGTGATGATTTTTGAAAAGAAGAATGCCTTTGAATCCATCAAACATTCAGGATCATTGTTCAAGAAAACCTGGGGAGAAAATGTCATCGGGCAATTTTCGATGGGATTAGTTTTTGGCTTATTGAGTTTGCTTGGTGTAGGAGCATTTGTTCTTGCTTTCTTTTCCGGTTCCGTTACCATAATGGTGATTGTCGGTGCACTAACTGTCCTGTATTGGATCATTTTAGCAATCATCAGTACCAGTTTAAATGGCATCTTTGTCGCGGCCATGTACAACTATGCTAAAACAGGGAAAATACCTTTCGCGTATAGTCCAGAATTAGTGAAGGGTGCGTTTAGGCACAAGAAAAATGTTGGATTTCAGTAAGATTTGCTTAGTCCAAATAAGCCTTTTTTCTTTTCTAATGCTTGGATGCTCTTGCTGGTTTCTTCATCAAACCATTGCTCGCCGCAGGCATCGCAAACTTGTGCCGGAAATTTTCCTAGCTCTATTCCATGGACGGCGTACAAAACCTTCTTCGACATAAGCATTCCTTTACCACATCTAGGACATTTCATTGTAATTTAATTTTTTTTAGCTGCTTTCAATAAAAAGACTCTAGCAAAAATCTTCGTGACCTTCTTTTTCTTCTTCAAATGGCTTTGCACCTTTGCAAATTCCAAAACCATCAATCTTCTTCATTTTTAAAACTAAAAGTGGCAACTATAAAAAGTTTACTCCACCACTTCCCCTACAATACTTCTCAACATATAATCAACAACTTTAATTTTTATTCTTTTATTCAACGGCAATCGTCCTTTCACGCCGATCACTAATGGATACGTTCCCATCTGTCTGCAAAACGTCGTTTTCCCATCATACATCTCCGTAAAAACATCAGTCATGATAGTGCCTTTTGGTAGAATCCTTCCTAGCATCGGATAGTCGATCTTCTGGCGGATTTCATTGCGCCACTTCCAGTAATATTGCTTATTCTTTCTGAGATATTTTGTACCACCATGTTTCTCTAAATAAGTATCAGGCAACACTGCTACCTGCCTGATATTGATGCGTCTCAACATCAATCCTTCGCTTATCACTTGCTGCAGCGCTTCCATATTTTTCTTATGCGTTTCTTTTGTTTCACCAAGTAAACCAAAAATGATGTTTATTCCTGGCAGAAATTTAGGCAGGCCATTCTCTCCTCGTTCTGCACCGTATTTGTTAATGGTGCGGATCGCTTTCATGGCCATAGTTGGCGTGGTATTGAGCAAATTTTCCTTCACCACAACTGGATCAAAACTTTCTACACCAAAGGCAGCAATATTTCCTGGAGTGCAATGTTCGACAATAGCTTTAGTAATCTCTTCCCCGCCTGGCGCGACCACGGAATTAGGATTGACATTGTCTATCTGTAACAAATCAATCTGGGGGCATTCTTTTCTGATCTGCTGCAGCAATTCAATAGGCCTATCGGAAGCATAGAAATCAGCTTGTTTGCCCAGGCGGAAATATCGCGCTCCCTGTTTGTAATACTCTTTCACTTCTGCAACCACTGATTCCATTTTTCTATTGACAAACTTACTTTTTATCGGTTCAGTACAGAAGCTGCATTTGCCTACTTTACATCCTCGCCCGGTTTCAATTTCAATCATCACGCGGTAAGGGATGTGTTTGAGAATTTCTGCTCCGGCCAAAGCGAATTTGTCCAAATCAGTAAAAGAAACCCCATAATCTTTAACTTCAAAATCATGCTGCACTTTCTCATAGAACTTTCCTCCCTCTAATTGGGTTCCAAATACTGCCGGGCCGGTAAGAATTGTTTTGCATCTTATATCTTTAAGCAGAGGGACAACTTCCTGCAGTGTTCCAGGCAGGGCAGTCAAATACTTTCCTGGTACATGCACGCCTAAGACAATAATCAGTACTTCAGTATTCTCTAATACTTCTTCTGCGTCATTCTTGGTAAGATTGTAGATCAGAATATTGGTTTTCCCTTTTTCAGAAGGTTCTTTTTTGATCTTTCCGTATTTCTTCCACAAACGCAGATCATCGATAGTAATGTAAGATACTTCATGCCATTCTGTCTTCAACTGTCCGTAGATATACCGTGGGTATGTTCCTAAATATGGCGGTACACCTAATCCGGAAGCTTCATCAGTATAGCAGTCGAGGATGGTGTATTTCATAGAACTAGATAGTCCAATAGGTATTTTATAAAAGTTCCTTAGAAATTATGCTTTCTTCCGTTGAGAGGTAGTTAATTCTTCCTTCTGGTGGAATTTTTAAAATTCCATATAATTCTTTATCAACGATAACATTTACCTGAATGAGCAAAGAATCTAGATCTCCTTGTAATTCAAGCATGAAAAATGCAACTCTTTCTTCCGGCGAAATCTGATCAGGACATAAGCTGGTATCATAAGAAACAGCATCATATTTCCTAAGATACTGTCCTCTGCATCGGATTAACTCCAGCCTAAAATAAAACCATTCACTTTCATGATTGACATCATACTCTTGCGTAAGTTTTGCTAATAAATTTTTATCCCTACTATTTCATTAATTTTGTGAACTACTGCTTCAATATCATATGGTTGATCTATTTGTGCAAAACCAATTTTTTCGACTACATACCGCAGTTGCGCAGCGATTTCCATCTCAGCAAGCACAAGCACTGGGGCTTCAGCTTTAGCTAGATAGAGGCTTGCACCGGTTTCAAAAAGTTCTATCTTTCTTTCTAATTGTGCAGCTGGATAAAACAAACCAGTATCATATACCACCCAACCGTATCTATTCTCCGCAGGAACTAAAGGGGTCTTAGCCAGCTCCCAGAACATACTCTGCCCGTCATTCTTGACGTAGGTTACATCATGTTCTTGTTTCAGCCTTGCTACCAAATCATCATGGATGTCTTTTCTTACTCCTTCCGGCCCGCCTACTAGAACTTTTGCCATAGTCTCTGAAAGTTTCAAATAGATATAAACATTGTGCGTAACTCAACAAAGCCGAAAGGTCTTGGAGGTTTCTGAAAGCCTAAATTTTCAGAAACTTTAAAAAGAACTTTAAGTTTGAACCCATGACGGCCCCGTAGCTTAGTCCGGTGGAGCGCACGATCCGTAAGGATGCGAAACTGATACACTGGAAGAAGTGAAGACATCGTGAGGAGAAATCCCGATAAAGGTCCGGTGTTCAAATGGCTAATATCTTAGGCGAGATGGGCGGGTTACCAGTAACCCACCGCGACGATTAGATATTGCCGTGAAAGTCACCGCGGGGCCATATTTTTCTTACAAAAATAGGCCAAAGGCGGATTACTCGTAAATATCTTCTTCCTCACATGCCTTATGTTCTATCACTTGGTAAGAAATCCTTTCTTCTTTGAATCGCTGTGTCAAATCTTGGACATGCATGGCGCCGATAGGAAATAAGACTTTGGTTCCTTCTACAAAGCTAAGCTTACGCGCATAATTCTGGATGTTGGGAACCATGCCAGCATTCCGGTATTTTATTTGTTCATCTCGAACTACTAAAAAAGCATTCTTCCGTATCTTTATGAGTTTATCCCTGCAATCAGTAAAAATCTCTTCTTTTTTTGTGATCTTTTCATTTTCAGTCAATTTTGCACTCAAATCATCTATACAGGTAGCAAAATATTTTTTATCATCTTCTTCAACGACATATGCTTCCGATAGGATGTTTTTAGCCTTGCCAATTGAGTCACCTGCTTTTGTCAGTTCTTCTTTAGCCCTATCGAATGTTTCTTGACTTTCTACTCCGATAGTATGAATCCATTGATACACAGATTCGTTCAGAACTGTTGAAATCATTGGTCTAGTCTTGCTCCAATTTCGTAGAGGATTATCGTTTATGTCAGGCAGATACCGAGATGGAAAATCATGATTCTGAACCCAAGAACGTGCCTGTTGCTGTCGTTCTTCAAAAGGCAATTCTAACAGGTCTTTATAATAACCAACATGTAAATTGCGATCAAAATAACGCATTTTTTGAAAATAATTGTTAGTATGTTCAGTAGGCCCTACTCTTCCTTCCCGTGCTACAAATCTAACCTCGCCGGCGAGAACAGCTTTTTCTAAGGCTAAGTAAATATTAGCTTGACATCCGTACAAGGAATGATCTTCTGGGAAAAGAACCACTGTAAAATCACTTTTTCCTTCAAAATGATCAGTTTCTTTACCTTCTTCAATAACATAATTAACATCCCTGTCTTGTGGATTTCCCTTCATTGGCGGCAACGAAGCGCATCCGGTTGCCAATACCCCAGTAGTTAATAACATTGAAATTGATTTCTTCATGAATTACCCTCCTCTAAAAATAAATCTACCTTGCTCCAAGGTCTCGACTATATATTACTTTTCTCTAGACAGAATATACCTCTTTCATAAAGTTTAAAAAAGAATAGAATTCTGCTAGAATCATGGTTAAAATCGAAGAAAAATCGTTGGAACGCAGAGCAAGAGAAGAAAGATGTAAAACTCTCGCAGACATTGCCAGAGAAAATTTTAGAGAAAATAAATTATTATAGAGGATTTTGAAAAACTATTCAAAATACTTCTTAGAAGGCTCTGGATAAGCTCAAAATGTTTTGTAAACTGGGGTTATTCAAAGCCTTCTATACGCTGTTAGAGAGAATCCACCATACTCAATTACAATTCTTGCGAATGGTGAAAGATTAAGCGACATCTCTGCGGCTATGGGTGTCGATGTTCTATTAAATAGGATAAGAGTAGATGATTCTAAATACTTTCAAGATGCTTTACGCTTAGCAGAAACGTACGAAACTAAAACAGGTCAAGAATTTACTTTACGAAAAAATTATTAGTCTTCTTCTGATTATCTTTAATATTGTTCTGAATACTATATTCCTCTGTCTCTAAATCTTTAAATATCACTTTTATCAACAATATTCAAGAGGGGTAATATATCAGGGGTGTATACTAATGAATATACTAATGAAAAGAGTAGCAGTTATAATAACAAGTGTAGTACTTTTGCTGTTTCTTATCGGTTGCGTCAATTATAAAACGCAGCCGCAAAACCAGGAAGATACCCGGTTGATCGATGAGATCGCCAAAATAGAACAAGAATTGCAGTTAGGAAATAAACCAGCAGAAGCTGAAAATGAATTGCCAGAAGCAGTGGAAATGGAAGTTGAAGAGGAAGTGGTCCTTCCCGAACTAACTGAAGATTCTACTGCCAAAGAAACAGAAGAACCTACCCCCACCAATACTGATGATCTGCAGGTTATAGAAGTAAATGAAAATGAAATGGTCAAGCTTAATGTAAAAGTAACTGATCCTGATCAGGATTCCGTCGAATACACTTTTACGCCTCCTTTAAATAAGCTGGGACAATGGAAAACTAATTATGGCGATGCCGGGGAATATATAATCACTCTTACCGCCACTGATGGAAAGCTTACTACCAAGAAACAGATGAAGATGGTGGTTAATAGGGTAAATGTTCCTCCAGTGGTAAGTGGTGTGGCTGACCTTCATGTCAAAGAAGGAGAAGTTGTAACGTTCAATCCGGTCGTTTCAGACCCTAACGGGGATGAAGTTACTGTGACGGTCTCTGAACCGTTGCAAAACGGTAAATTTGAAACTGATCACACCAGCGCAGGCGAATATCAAGTGAAGGTTGTTGCTGATGATGGAGAATTGCAGACTGAAAAGAGCTTGGTTTTGGTTGTTGACGATGTCAATGAACTTCCCGTGCTCACTAATCTTCAAGATCTTGCAGTTAAAGAAGGAGAGTTAGTCACCATAGAACCTACTGTATCTGATCTCGACGAAGATAAAGTTACCGTTACCATCAGCGAACCAGTTGGTGACAGCGGAGTATGGAAAACCAGTTACACCGACCATGGTGAGTATGTTGTGACCGTAACTGCCAATGATGGGAAAGGCGTGGTAACCAAAAAAATCAAAGTAGTGGTAGAGGATGTGAACATGCCTCCACAAATAATTGAGGTAAAATTGGCGGTGAATTAATTTTTTATTTTTATCCTAAAATCATTAAAATCCCATGGATCGTAAAACAATTTCGTGTGCCTTTGTACTTTTTTCTCTTATCCTGATAATCCCTGGCGCCATGGGAGCAATAAAGACTTTTCATGTGCAAGAAAATAATCTGGTAACCATCTCTCCGGAAGTTTTAGATCCCGATAACGATGATGTGGTGTACACTTTTTCTCCTCCTTTGGATCAGAATGGGCGATGGCAGACGGAGTACGATGATGCAGGAGAATACCTACTTAAGATAGGAGCTTCTGACGGCAAGCAAGAAACGACCAAGGAGATAATGCTCATTGTTGAAAATAAAAATCAACCCCCATATCTAACAGAAAAGAAAGCAGTGGTGAAAGAATTGCAAACCCTCGATTTAAAGCAGTTTGCTGCCGATCCAGATAATGATCCATTAGAATATGTCTTCACGGCTCCTTTTGATAAAAACGGCCTTTGGACTCCCGGTTACAACGATCAAGGAACCTTTGTAGCAAAGTTTAGCCTGAGAGATGGGGAATTTACGATTCCTGTACGTATGGAAGTAGAAGTGTTAAATACCGACCAGCCTCCTGAGATCAAAGATTCTTTTTCAACTGAAGAAACCATCGTCCTGAAAGAAAATGAAGAACTTTCTTTTTATGTTGAAGCAGAAGATGGAGACGAAGATCCGGTTTCTTTTTCCTGGACGTTGAACGGCCTTCCTCTTTCAGACAAGAATAGCGGGGAGTATTTTTTTAATTATGATAGTGCCGGGGAATATCAATTAGTGGTTCTTGTTAGTGATGATCAAGGCCATCAAGTGGAAAAAAAATGGCAGGTTCAAGTCGAAGATGTTAACCAGAAACCAGAAGTTGAGTTAATGCCTCTTACGGTAAATGAAAATGAAGTGGCCACGCTTGAACTTCCAGAGAAAGACGCTGATGGAGATACGCTTACTTATACTTTTACTGAAAAAATTGATGACCGGGGAGTATGGCAGACTACTTACGAAGATGCCGGAACCTACAACCTACGTTACAAAGTCTCTGATGGAAGGGAAGAAGTGAAAGGGAAAGTCGAAGTTACCGTCCTAAATATCGATCGTGCCCCAGAATTACGGTTGCCTGAAAAAGTAGAAGTGAAGGAAGGAAAAGACTTATCTTTTGTGGTTGAAGCAGTCGATCTGGATGGGGACGACATAGAAGTCTCTTTTGTAAATGCTCCTGAAGGAGCACTGTTTGATTCAGAAACAAATACCTTTACGTGGTCTCCCCGGTATGATTATATCCAAAGAAAGGGAGGAATGTTTAGTAATATCCTTAACGCACTTCGTCTGGAACAAAAAGTATTGCGGGAGAAAAAGGAAGTGTTAGAGATAAAAGCTTGCAGCCAAGGGTTTTGCTCCTCAGGATTCATCCCGATGGTAGTATACAATTGCAACCAGGCACCTGTTTTAGAAATACCTTCTGCTGTAACAGCAACTGAAGCAGAAGTGTTGCAATTGCAGCCAAATGCCTATGATGCTGATGGCGATATTGTCAGATATTATTTCACTGAACCGGTACATAAAAGAAAAGGGCATTGGGAAACTGCCTATGAAGATGCAGGGGAATATACTGTTTATGTGACTGCCACTGACGGATTTGCTTCGCAGACTTTGCCGGTAACAGTAACAGTGCTGCAGAAGAATCGACAGCCTACGCTCACGGTGCCCAAGGATGAATATGTATTGCGAGAAGGAGAAGAATTTGTGCTTCCAGTAGAAGCTTTTGATTACGACAACGACTCATTATTTCTTTATGTAGAAAACTTACCGGAAGGGGCCTCTTTTCGTAACAATACCTTGGTTTGGACTCCCGGATATGATTTTACTTTCTCTAAAGTCACAGGAAATAACTACCTTTTAAGTGAAATCAGTTTTCTAACTCAGGATAATGAAAATGACAGAGAATACTGGGTCGCTTTTATTGCATCCGATAAGGAATTTGATGTAAATCATCCAGTTAAGTTGGTTGTTAAGAATGTCAACCAAAAACCAGAGATAAAGAGTCTCACGCCAGCAGAACAGCTTACCTTATACCCGGGACAACCATTCAACTTTTCTGTAAATGCATTTGATGCTGACGGCGACAATCTAACCTATGCCTGGACCTTTGAGCCTGGTGCAGAGAAAGTAACTGGTTTTCTGGTCGTAGAAAGAACGTTTGTAGTACCAGGAGAGAAGAAAGTGTATGTTACTGTTAGTGACGGCGAATATGAGGTTGTTCAAGAATGGAAGGTGATGGTAGAAGAACTTCCTAAGGATGAGACAAGACCAGCCGTTTTAGAAGAGCCTAAATTCAGAGTGTATGTTATTGAGCATTGATGAAGTCTTTAAGGGATAACAATCACTGGCAGAATAGGAATATTTATATACTAAAGTGAATAACACTATTCACTAAGTGAATAACGTGAGGCGCGAAACTGTCTTAAAAATTGTTGGACTGTTGAGAACTAATTTTGGTAAAGGATTTACTATACTAGAGATCTCAAAATTGCTTAAGATAGGGTATCGTCCAGCATATAATCATATTTCTGAACTAGAGGAAAAGAAAGCAATTATTACCAAAAAAGTAGGCAGTTCAAAGCAATGTTTCCTCGATCTGGGAAATGCGCAATCCCGTCATTTTCTTCAGGAAGTTGATTTGGCAAGAAAAGAAGAATTGTATAAAAGTAATCAAAAATTAAAAACAATTCTTGAAGAGATTATACAAAAAATCGCCAGCCAGATAACTGCATCACTTCACTCAGTAATTTTGTTTGGAAGCCATGCTAAAGGAACTGCTACAAAATCATCAGATGTTGATTTACTTTTTATTGTAAGCAATATTAAAGATAAATCTGTAAGAGAAAAGATAGAAAGAGAATGCGCAAGCTACCAACATTCCCACAATGTTAAAATTAGCCCACTCATCACAGACATAGAAGAATTTAAGAAAATGTTAAAATCTAAAGAGATGAATGTTGGAAAAGAAGCCAAGGAATATGGAATTGCAGTTTATGGCTCAGAACAATTCTGGAGGTTAATCTCATGGCAAGAATAGACTTTTTGAAAAAGAAAATTGAAAGATACCTGCAAAAAGAGCAATTGTTCAAAAACGAGGAGTATATTAAACTGGAAAAGCCATTTTTGAAGAAGGCACGGAAGAACTTTACTGTTGCTAATCTCATGTTTAAGATTTCTGAGCAAGATGAATTTAAGAAAACACTTGCACTCTCTCAGGACTTTGAAACGCATGAATGGGTTATTGTTGTTTCTTATTATTCAATGTATATTTCGGCATTAGCTGCTTTAGCAAAACTCGGATTTAAATCAAAAAGCCATGCTGCTACAATCAGTGTTTTAGAACAGTATTATGTCCATAAACATAAAAATCTTGAAGCAAAACATATTCAGCAGCTTACAAAAGCCTATGCGTTGAGTGAAGATTTGATTAACAAGCTGATTCAAACAAAAACCAGAAGAGAAACTGCTCAATATGACGCAACTCCGGGAATTTCAAGGGAGAATGCCGCAAGCGCATTGGAAGACGCAGAAGATTTTATTACAAAGATAGAGGAAATATTGTCATAGACCGCAACATGGCCTCAACACTCTACATTTCCGGACTGGCAGAATACTAAATTTGGACAAATAGAACAAAAATTTCCCCATGAAATCTCGGCGAAAGAAGTAAACAGATTACGATAAGATTTCATGTGACGGTTCTGCTGTGATTGGGAGCTTCACTCACACTTCTTCCCACAGATTCGTACTTTAATGTAATGTTCTGGTTCTAAGGGGACAGAACTGCCCCGTAAAGGAATGTATTTGATGGTTTCGCGTCCTCCAAAGTTCTCAAGCACAACCTGATGCGGAGTATATTCCGCTAAAAAATAAAAAAACCTGCTCTTGCTAGGATGAATCCTGATGCAGCCATGCGATGCGCCTATGGTCTCAACACTACTGGGCCAGGCAGTGAGATGGATTCCGTAACCATTATATCCGTCTTGAATGCTGCTAAAAGGTTTTTTTTGTGGTTTATCAGTTTTGTATAATGGGGCTAATATCATCCCGAAAGCATTAAACGGCCCGGGAAGCATCTCTTCTTCTTTTACTTCTTCCTGTTGTTGAACTTCTTCCTTTGGATTCCACAATGGCATTAAAAGGATATTTTTGAAATACAGTTCTCCTTCAGGGGTATTCTTTTCTGTTCTCTTTCCTGTTTTTTTGTTTTTAATTTTTCCACCCACCACAACTTTGGTTTGGAATAATTCTATCTTCTCCCCAGCCTCTACTGAGTAGAGCCGTAGTTTTGATTTAGTGCGATTCTTCTCCCATTTCTCTACTTCTACTTCAAGTTTCATAGAATCCTGTTGGTAGCGTTCTGGAATTTCTAAATGTATGGTTGCTGTTCCAGGTTCGGTAGAAAGAAATTCCTTTACTCCTTTAATTGTATGAAGATTCAATTGTTCTGCAGTACTGCTCACTAGTTCATTTAGTTCTTGCTGCCCAATTACATATGGGTATCTTTCATTACACTTGGCATGGAATACTCGTTCCTCTAATACTCTATGCACTCCACTGAAGGCATATTCTTCAAAGCTCTTATTTAGCAGCTCTCTAGTCGGTTTATTGATACTTCCATCGGCCTTCAACCCATATGGTATTCCGTTAATGGAAATATACGGATTGATCAGGCGTTCCCGATGTCGTTTTTGATATCTCATCACCGCATTACTAGTTTTCGCATCATAAATCCCGGTGATCTCTCCCTTGTAGTAATCCTCCCATTGCAACAACTGCTGGATGTCTTTTACTTCCTGAACTTCTTTCTGTAACTTTTCTAATTCCTGCTTAGTTTGTTCCCTCTGCTTCTCTGAAAGTGCATTGTTTTGAAGCTGTTGTTCTAAAGAAGACATTTTCTTGATAGTTTTTTCTGTAGTATAAGGAACAAAGGAAAGCTCAATTTTAGGCTGCTCTTGACTGCCTCTCCGTTCAATCGCTTTAACATAATGCTCAAATGGTTTTTGATGATGTGCAAAGCTGGAAAAGATACCGAAACGTTCCCGCTGTAAGTGATTCTGCAAAATGCCTTCCGTACTAAAATATTGCTGCGCATCTCTGGATAATGACATTAGTTCAGGAATAAAATGATTAGAAAGGTCAACAGTACATTCCAAGCCCTTTGGCTTCACTTTTTCTTCCAGTTTCTGAGGTTCCTTGATCTCAGGAAGAATTACTTCTATTTTTGGTATAGTAATATTTTCAAGCACCCGAGCTTCTTCGGTTTGGCAATTGAGAGCTAACGTGCTCAGGAAAAGCAGCTCCTTTTTATCCATGAAATAAGAAATATTTTTCTCTTTATTAAGATATCCTTGTCTCACTATATGTTATTTACTACAGAAGATTTAAATATCATATGATATATCTATCATGTGAAATGGAACATTCCTTATCTGTTCATAAGATCTTTTTTACTTCGTTAGCTAATCCGAATAGGCTGCAAATAATTAACTCTCTCCGCAGCGGGAACAAGAATGTTTCAGAAATCTGCCAGATTACTGGGTTTGAACAAAGCATGGTCTCTCACAACCTTAAACGACTGGAACGATGCGGGATGGTGTTTGTAGAGCAGAACGGGAAAAATCGTTACTATACCATCAACAACAAAACTATTGTGCCGCTACTAAGATTGATAGATGCCCATATAGGTCAGTATTGCTCTAAAATACACGAGGGAAAAAGATGAAGAAAACTGCGGATAAACTGCAAACATCAACACTAAAGATTTCTGGAATGCATTGCGCCAGCTGCAGCACCATATTGATAAAGGCATTGCAGAAAGTGGACGGAGTAAAATCAGCGGTAGTCAATTATTCCACGGAGAAAGGAACCGTCACCTACAATCCTGCAAAAACAAATGAACAAACCTTGGTTCAAGCCGTGCAAAAAAAAGGATACGGCGCAGAGGTACTCGGCGAAGAAAATTATGCTAGGGAAGAACAGCTGCGCAAAAAAGAAATTCAGAAAATGAAATTTAAATTAATTCTCAGCGCGGCGCTTTCCCTGCCGGCGCTTATCATCAGCATGTTTTTGATGAATCTTCCTTACCGAGAATATTTTCTCTTGATTCTGTCAACTCCAGTGCAATTCTATATAGGCTGGCCGTTTTATCAAGGCACTTGGGCCGCATTGAAAAATAAATCTGCCAACATGGATTCATTGATTGCTATCGGTACTAGTGCTGCATATTTCTATTCTGTGTATGTGGTCTTATTTAATGGTGGAGAACATCAGTATTTTGAGATTTCAGCTATTCTTATCACCCTGGTATTGCTGGGGAAATATCTGGAAACTGTGGCCAAAGGAAAAACTAGCCAAGCTATTGCTAAATTAGTGAAAATGGGCGCTAAAACTGCTACAGTTATTCGCAAAGGAAAGGAGATGAAAATACCGATAGAACAAGTTCTTGTAGGAGATATGGTTATCGTCAAACCAGGTGAAAAGATTCCCGTAGATGGAATTGTTGTCGAAGGCTATTCTTCCGTTGATGAAAGCTTGGTAACGGGAGAAAGCATCCCTGTTGAAAAGAAAAAAGGAGATGCAGTTATTGGCTCCACTATTAACAAGCAGGGAGCCTTCAGGTTTAAAGCTACCAAGGTGGGAGCACAAACTACTTTAGCCAGAATTGTTAAATTAATAGAAGATGCGCAGGGAAAGAAAGCGCCCATACAACGTTTTGCGGATCAGATCTCTGCCTATTTTGTGCCCATAGTAATTGGGATCGCCTTGACAACTTTTCTGGTTTGGTTTTTCTTCGCAGGCGCAGAATTAGAATTTGCTTTAATTACAGCAGTTGCGGTTTTGGTGATAGCTTGTCCTTGCGCATTGGGCTTAGCCACACCTACTTCCATTATGGTAGGAACAGGAAAAGGAGCGACTCACGGAATTCTGATCAAAGGCGGCGACATTTTGGAAGCTGCACATAAAGTGAAATATATTGTCTTTGATAAAACTGGAACGATCACTAAAGGAAAACCAGTGGTAACTGATGTAATTGCTGCTAAAGGCTTCACTGAAAAAAATATTCTAGAAATTGCCGGAAGCTTAGAACATAGTTCAGAACATCCCTTGGCGGAAGCGATTGTGCAGGAAGCTAAAAATCAAAAAGTTGCTTTGAAAAAAGTTTCTAATTTTCAGGCAGTAGTCGGAAAAGGAGTAAAAGGAAAGCTTGGTTCGAAAGAATATTATCTAGGGAATATAAAATTGATGAAGGACAAAAAAATATCGGTCTCTTCTTTGATAGCTTCTATGGAAGCTCTGGAAGAGGATGGAAAAACAGTGATGATTCTTACTGACAAAAAAAGGGTTCTAGGATTAATAGCAGTTGCCGATGAAATTAAAAAAGATTCTCCTGAAGCAGTTGCGGTGCTTAAGAGTATGGGTGTTACTACCTACATGATTACTGGAGATAACCAGAGAACTGCACAGGCTATTGCTAAAAAAGTGGGCATCGACAAATTCTTTGCTGAGGTGTTGCCGGAAGATAAAGTTGCACATGTGAAAGAACTGCAGAAAAAAGGAAAGGTTGCTATGGTCGGCGATGGCATCAATGATGCGCCTGCTCTGGCGCAGGCAGATATAGGCATCGCCATGGGCTCAGGAACTGATGTAGCCATGGAAACAGGAAACATCGTCCTGATGAAAAATAGTCTGCTGGATGTCCCGAGAGCAATTAAATTAAGCAAGATGACTATGAGCAAGATCAAGCAGAATATGTTTTGGGCCTTGATTTACAATATTTTGGGAATTCCCATTGCTGCAGGAGTATTGTATCCGTTTACTGGATGGCTGCTGAGTCCGATTCTTGCTGGGGGCGCGATGGCCTTAAGTTCGGTAAGCGTGGTGAGCAATGCCTTATTGTTAAGAAGGAAATCTTTAAAACTGAGGAAGATCTCGAGATGATGAACCATGAAAAAAACCTTTAAAGTTAAAGGAATGACTTGTACAAGTTGTGAAGTTCTCATTGAGCGTAAGCTAAAACACGTTCCTGGAGTAAAAACAGTAAAAGTCAGCCGAGCTAAAGAGCAAGCGGAAGTAGAATGTTCTGAGAATGTTCAATTAGAGCAACTTCAAGAAGCAGTAAAAGATAAAGGGTATACGTTATATGCTTCGAATGATCTTATCGAAAATCCGCCAAGAAATTCTTTTATCAATCCTTTCATCTCCAAAGATAAACAACGTTATTCAGAGATAGGCGCAGTATTAGTAGTGCTGTTTGCAGCGTATTTTCTCTTAACTCAATTTGATCTCTTGCCAAAGAATTTTGGCGTTACTGATAACATGAGTTATGGATTTATTTTTGTGATAGGCTTAGTCGCTGCCACTTCAACTTGTTTAGCTGTCGCCGGCGGGTTGTTGTTAGCTGTATCAAGCAAATTTCATGAAAAAAATCCTCATCTAGCAGGATGGCAGAAATTCAAGCCGCATCTTTATTTTAATGTAGGAAGAATTGCCTCATACACGTTGCTTGGCGGAGCGATTGGTGCTCTTGGGTCAATACTTACTCTCTCTTCAAGCGTAACGGGAATCATTACCATTATTGCCAGCGTATTGATGATAGTGATGGGGTTGCAAATGTTAGGCATATTTCTTTGGTTGAATAAAATCCAGATCAAGATGCCGAAATTCATCGCCCATAAGATATACGATGCCAGTGATCAAAAAACAAGCAAAACTTCTTCATTCCTGTTCGGTGCAGCAACCTTCTTTTTACCTTGCGGGTTTACGCAGGCATTGCAATTGTACGTATTGGGAACAGGAAGCTTTGCGACAGGAGCATTGACCATGCTGGCTTTCTCTTTAGGGACGCTTCCCTCACTAGCTGGTATTGGAGCATTTTCCAGCTTCGCTAAAGGAAATGTTAAGAAATATTTTATGACTTTTTCTGCAGTATTAGTTATTGTTTTGGGTATTTTTAATTTAACTCCTGGATTTAATTTAGTTGGTGCAGCAGTTGCCTTACCTTCTGTTGACGACAGCATTGATAATGGTGATAGCAATAATGATCTAACTGTAGTTGGAGAAAAACAAATCATTGATTTGAAAGTTGATGGTCTCGATTATTTTCCCGATAAATTTACTTTGAAGAAAGGAATTCCGGTCGAATGGAATATCGATGGAAAGAATGCGCAAGGGTGTGCTGGAATAATCAGTGTTCCAAAATTAGGAATAACGGAGAGGTTGCCTAAAGATAGCATTAAAACTATTACTTTCACACCAGAGCAAACAGGTAAAATTACTTTCACCTGCGGCATGGGCATGGCTGGGCCTGGAACATTTGTGGTAGTACCATGAAAACAACAATAACGGTCAAAGGAACCCACTGCAATTCATGTAAAGTATTGATTGAGGAAGTCTGCTCTGAAATGCCAGGAGTAAAATCTTGTGTCGTCGATTTCAAGACCGGAAAAACAGTCATTGAGTATGAGGGAAAACTTGATTTGAAGAATCTGAAAAAAGAGATTGAAGGACTGGGAGAATATAAAGTTTCTGTTTAGAAAAAAGATTGTTCCATCTACGCGGATGGATTATACTAATTCTGGTTGATAACGTGATACTGTTTTTACTTCACCAGGAACAGTTGAACGATAAATTAATCCTCCTTTGAAAATGCGAAGTTCAGGATGATCGCTCTTAAGAGTATAAATTAACAAGTCGGGCCTCTCTGCGGAAAGAGCAATAGCTGCCATATGTCTAGTTCCAGCATCAGCTTTTTCTTGTAATTTTAAATAAGTATCTTCAGCGTGAGGGTGTTTGTCATAACTTTCTTCTACACACTTGATATACTTACCGCTGTGCAAAAACCTTCCATCGTGGTCGATGAGGATAGCTCCATCAATTTTCATCCCTTCTTGAAGGGCAGCTAATGCTTCCGGATCTTGTAAATACGATCCTTTGTTTTGGAAAATGTCGGTTCCCGCACGTAACCTACTAATATAAGAAGAATGTTGTTCTGGATCATATCCTAACACTGCGCAAAGGCCATGAATGCCGTACTCTCGACCTTCTTTTTGTGCTTGCTTAATCTCATTAGTGCGCATCTGATCAAGAAGTGAAAAGAGCTTATCTTCTAAAGCTGGAGAATAGTTAATTGGCGCAGTCATTTCAAACCTTTTTTTAATTATATTCTATCAGTATACCTTTTCCTATATTTATACCCTTTGGGACTTATTTTTTTCTTTTTTGGTAAAAAATACGTAATATTTATTAATAAATAAAAGAAAATAGCTATATGAACCAACTAAACCACACCTTGGTCTTTCTCCGCTCAGAGAATATCCGCATGAGTTTTAAAGAACTTTCCCGTTTGGTAAAGAAGAGCCCCCAGTTGTTAAAATACAATATTTCAGTCTTAGAAAAAGAGGGTATTTTACATGATCCTTATTGCATCTTTGATTATTCTTATTTTGGGTTGCTTCTTTTTCGAGTATATTTCAAAGGAGTTTATATCAAAGAACAGGACAAAATGAGGGTTATTGCTGAATTACGCCAAAACCCTTACGTTTTAGCAATCTACGAACTGGTGGGCGAATTTGATATGGGTGTGGAATTTGCTGCCCCTAATCCTTCTAAATTCAATAAAGAGTTCAAGAAACTCATCAGCGCCAATCCATTGCTGAAAGAATACAAGATCGTACTCAATATTGTAACTCATATTTATCCCAGGCATTATTTAGTAAACAGCGCAGAATTGCTTACTTTATATGGCCAGAAAATTGTGGGTGGAGATCGTGAGAAGGAAGAGTTTAAGCCGGAAGAGATAAATGTACTGAAAGTATTGTTGCATAAACCCGCTATCCGATATACAAAACTAGCTAAAGAATCAGGGCTGAATGTCAAAACTGCTAAATCAATTTTACAAAACCTCACCAAAAGAAACATCATCCGCGGCTGCAAGTATCTTATCGATAAAAACAAATTAGATGTTACCAAAAATCGTTTGTTTTTGAAGCTTCATAATCTTGACGTAGAATATGAATCAAAATTACTAGATTATTTGCACGATAATCCCGAAGTAATCCAGCTGAACAAAACGGTAGGAGACTGGGATATGGAAATAGATTTGGAATCATTGGATAAAAGCAGGATTCGTTATATAATCAGTAAGCTGCGGGAGGAATTTAGCGACTTAATTGCCAGCTTTAACTTGATAGAAGTTTATGATTATCATAAAAGGACGTATTTGCCGGAATATTTGTTTGAAGAAGAGTGAAAGGAGTTCCTGAGGCAAGATTTTTTATATTAAGAACCACTTTTTTCTAATATGGATGAAGATTTTATTAAATTAGCAATTGATGAAGCAAAGAAATCTTTTGATGATGGAGAAAAGACTCCTTTTGGTGCTGTTATAGTTATGAATAATGAAGTAATCAGCGTTGCTCATAATACAGCTATAAAAAGTTTTGATTCCACAAATCATGCTGAAATTAATGCGATTAGAAAGGCAAGTCTGAAATTAAAGAATCATCATTTAAGTGATTGTACGTTATATACAACTTGTGAACCATGTGCAATGTGTTTTGCTGCCGCATGGTGGGCAAAGATTCCAAAAATTGTTTATGGAGTTAAATTAAATGATGTTGTAAGGAAAGGTCGAAGAGAAATTAATGTGAATTGTGAATTTCTTAATGAAAAAGGTGGTTCTGTAGTAGAGATAAAAGGCGGAGTTTTAAGGCAAGAGTGTTTACAATTATTTGATTAGACTCTTGGAAACTCAATTGAGTTTAACAAGAATAGATAAATAATTACTACCACCTTTCTGTGTTTAGCTTTCAGTTCTACCTATCCCTCTAAACTTAAACGACAGCTCATTATACTCAACCGTATCATAAACGCAAATTCCCTCTTCCCGCCACAATACGAATTCACTTACTCCCACATCCAAACTAAACTTACTGCAGATAGTACAGTAAGGATCACCTGATTTTTTCTTCTGTCCTTGTTCATCCAGTCTGATAAAATATAACAGTGATCCGGGAAGCTTGTCCGGGTGATGCTGAAGTGCATCCATGATGGCGCGTTGTTCTGCGTGCATACAGCAAGTTTTGTCCGTTACCTTTTTATGATATTCATCTTTGTTATAAGAACATCTTCGTTGAGTATCATTATCTCGCGGAGGAGAATTGTATCCTTTTCCAATGATCAGCTCATCCTTGACAATTACCGAACCACATTTGGAACGAAAACAAGTAGCATACATCGCCGCGGTTACGGCATGATCAATATATCCCATCGCTTTTACCGCTTCTTCATTGGAGAGAATTCTCATTATTTTGAAGCAAAGCAGAAAATATAAATATTTATTGGTTCTGCAGAAGAGTTATTTCCTGACCAATCCTTTCTTGATATTAGCCATCAACTTGTCGATCTCTTGAGGATCAACATTATCATGCCGCGTCTGCGGCTTGACTTCCTTGTTTTCCTGCGCGCTTTGCAGCATCGAAGCGACAAAGATAGAAGCACCATCTTTTTTAACTGGTTGTTTTTGATTGTTCATAGAAGAAAGAGAAATGGTTTTGATATTTAAGTTTTGTTGTACTGGATAGTTAGCAGTTTAGCAAAGATACTTTTATATATTTTAAAGAATTAACCTAACTCGTGAAAACTTACTCCAAGATCATTGTGGCTGTTTCAGCTCTTTTCACTTGGATCGTTATCGGAACACTGCTTTTCCACCGCTTAGAAGCTTGGAGTTGGGTGCAAGCACTCTATTTTTCTGTTGCAACTATAACCACAGTTGGATACGGCGATTTGTATCCGACCACTGATCTTTCCCGTATTTTTGTTTCATTTTACATCTTATCCGGGGTTTCTATCACTCTGGTTTCTCTTACCGTTATCGGCTCGGCCTTTTTAGCAAAACATGAAAGAGATCTTTTGAGAAGAACACGGAATTCTTTATTTGGGAAGAAGAAATAAGTTCCAAAACGTATATTTTATTAAGCATTAAATACTCCTGATTTTATGAACAAAGCGGTGCTTATTATATTCTGCATATTTCTTCTGTCTTGTACTAATCCAAGTGATAATCAATTAGAGACAGTTTTAACTGAAGATACTCCTCCGCAAGAATCACCAGCAGATCCATTAGTCGCCGAAGATGGTCTCCGCTTCATCATTGCCAATCCGCTAGACCTTTCCCAGATCCAAAGGATGTCCACTTTTCGGAGCTGTATCGGACATGATTATAGCGGCTTAAACACTGACGGAGAAAAGGAAACCTTGCGATCGATGAAGCATTACCTTGAGCCGCTTCCCCCCTTAATCGGCACGGACCAAATTAAGATTTTCGCGCCCTTTGATGGAAAAGTTGTTGAAATTCTAGATGGGCCTCCGGGCAAAGGAATATATATTTCTGCCAAGGCTGCTCCCAGCTGGAAATTTATTTTCTTCCATGTGATTCCTGCGGCAGGGATTGAGGAAGGTGCTTTGGTTCAGGCCGGAGAGCAACTGGGAATAGTTTCAGGAGACATTCACAGCAATTTTGACTTTGCGCTCAAACAGTTTAGCTGGAAGGGCCAGGTCTTTGCTTCACCATTTATGCACATGGCTGATTCAATTCTAGAGGAGTACGCTGCAAACGGCGTTACACCGGAAAATATCATTTTCTCCAAAGAAGCGAGGGATGCTGAACCCTGTCTGGTGGAAGGAACTAAGAATGGTGATGCGCTCTTTGTAGGTTATAGAGATGAAGATTTTGTGACGCTCTCTGGGCTGAAACAATAACAATTATATATTCATAAAAAGTACCAGGCGTTATGAAAAAGGCGATGGGTTTTCTGTTATTGTTGTTATTCTTAATGCTGGTAAGTTGCGCTCAACAATCCAATCTTGAAGAAAATTCTGAAGAGGATGAATCAGCTAATCTCTCTACTGAACATGTAGAAGGATATGGCCAAGAGGAAGAACCATCTGTAGAAGAACGCCACTGGAAGAGAGTATTTGCTAAAGCATTTGAAATAGTTGATTGTCCTGAACCTCGTGATCCAAGTAGTTTACCGGATGGTTATTACAAAGGTCCGCTGATAGATACACATATTCATCTACAAAACCTACCAGGTGGTGCGCCCGGATTTCCTGATGATTACTATACTGGAGATAATTTAGGAATAAAGCGCAGCATGGATGAATGGGTTTGTATGATCAATGTTGAAGGGACTAAACAAGTGTGGGGTTTCTTTCCAGTTGCTGAGCCTATAGTGCAGGAATCTGTAGATGTAGTTAAGATAACTTTAGAAAAATATCCTAATCTTTTTGTTCCCTTTATCAATCCGCCAGGCAGGGTTGAAGCTACAGTAGCTGCAGAAGAACTGGAGATGATGTTAAATTTGGAACTCGGATTATTCAAAGGTTATGGTGAAATAGGTTTATATGGGAATCCTAATTCTGCACCACTTTCACCAGATTCTACGATATTGATGGAAATTTATCCAGTAGTTAAGAAGCATAGATTAATGGTATATTTTCATCTTGATCAGGGGCAAAAAGAAGCTTATGAAAATGTTGCCGGAGCAAATCTAAAGATTACTTTTGTTTTCCATGGAGGTAATTTGTTTAATATTAGTGAGACTCAAGCAGGTATATCACATGATGAAAAAGTTTTAGTTTTTATAGAAGAATTACTTTACAATAATCCAAATATTTATTATACCGTGAATGAACTTTATGGTGGAGATTGGTTATTAGAACCTGGCAGAAGCAAAGAGAATTTTTTAGAAAATTTTGCAGATTATGAAGCTTTACTTGAGATCGATCTCCCCATGTGGAAAGGATTTATCGAAAGACACCCGGATCAAGTGTTATGGGGTACAGATCGGGGAGGTCCAGCTATTTGGGATAAAGATCCAGAGGTTGCATTGGCTTTGAATAATTATACCCGTGTATTTATTGATAGACTTGATCCTTTAGTGCAGGAAAAGTTTGCGTATAAGAATGCGGAAAAGTTATTGGCGGGGAATTCAACATAATATGTGTATAGCACGTCTTACTTGCCCGTTCTTGAGAATAAAATTCAACAAATCAGAGCCATCCTGTTGTGATCGGCAGCAAGTAAAAGCTTTTACGCCATTTACTTGCTTGTATCTCTATAAAATGCAGTAGTGATATATAAAGTCATTCCTTTTTTTACGCAATTTACTTGCTCTGTGATATAATAATTAGTCTAAGCCTATTCCTAGTTTACGTAATGCCTTATCGTATTCCTTTGCCTTTTTGCAGAGTCTTTTAGAATATTCAACAGCGGTATTTGAAGAAAACTTTTCTTTCAATATTTCTGCTATATCCTGCTCAGATTTATTAGCGTAATCTGTCAAGTTGAGGATGTTTAGATTTTTCTTTAATTTTGGCTCTACTTCTTCAAGCTTTTTTAAGTCCTCAGAAGGCACCCCGTAGAAAAGTAACTCAAAAGAGGAATCCAAAATAAAGTTCTTGACTTTGGTTTTCTTAAATGTTGGCAGGTCAATCTTAGCAAAGTCAATATTTAACCTAATCAAGTCATAAAATCTCTTGTAGAAAGTTTGCTCATGTAGGAAACCAAGATTGTTTTCGCTGATTTTACCTTTAAGGATGAGTATTGACAATTTAAGGTGATCTGAATATTTTTCTTTCTCGTACTTCTTAAGGTTCTTCTTAAAGCTCTGTTTCTTTAATTCATCTAAAAACAAATCCCATTCTTCTTTCAGCAAGAAGTCTATCTTAGACAGGAGATAGGCCTTTAGAGTTCTTGTATCACGCAACTCTTTTGGCAGGTTATCCGATAAAATTACAAAGAAAGGAGCTACCCTTCCCATTCTAATGAAACCAATATCCTGTTCAAAGAATCCGGGATAAAGCCTTCTAAATCCTTTCAGTTTCTGCTTCTTTTCCTTAACCTGTGGAAGGGGCGTGGCATACACAAAAACAGATGTCAGCTCGGCACTCTCCAAATGTCTGTTAATATCCTCCTCGTCTATCAATCCTTTGTTTAGTAACTGAGTTAGTAGATGTATTGACGTTTCTTTTTCAGAAGTTAATTTGTGCAGGATATTTTGAGTCTCAGAAAGCTTACGGTCAATTTCCTTATTTCTCTCTGATTCATTTTCATATTTCGTTGTTAATTCTCTTATCCTACCAAACAAACGTGATTCTTTGCTCTCAGACTTAATATCTTTAATGAAGGTGATGGCTACATACACAACGGCTAATGCTATAAGGGCCCACCACGGGATACTCAAGCTGAGCCAACTTTTTATTGTAATAATCAGCAGGATAATTGCTGCGTAAATATGCAACAAATACTTCCGCAATCCGCCCATAATACTCTTAAATCTCACAAAGAATTAGGAACATTACCTATTTAAGTATTTTATTAATCATATTGTTAATAGTTCTCCCGTATCCATTCCGTAATTTACCACAAGGACGCTAATTAACAACCGCCGGCATATAGTACTGTATGCAAAAATGCAAAACGTGCCGGAAACCGCTGCGGGAATGTGAAGCAGGAATGTTCGGATTCTGTGAGTCCTGCTTTGAGTTCCACGAGCACAATTATCCCAAAAGTCAACGCTGGCAAATCCGCAAAGAGTACAAGAGGTTGAACAAATGAAAGTGATTGACCTCTTTGCCGGCTGCGGCGGATTCAGTTACGGTTTAGAGCAGGCAGGATTTAAGGTTATTGGCTTCGTTGAATGGTGGAAGCCTGCAATAAAAACATTTCTTAAGAATCATCCTGAATCTAAACTTATTGGCACTGACATAACAAAAATATCTGATGAAACTGTTGCGCAATACAAAGGCAAAGTTGACCTTATCGTTGGCGGCCCGCCGTGCCAAGGTTTCAGCATGTGCGGAAAGAGAGATCCTCATGATACAAGAAATCAGCTCTACAAAGAGTTTCTTCGTTTTGTGAACATTATTGCGCCTGAAACAGTGGTCATGGAGAATGTTCCCGGGCTTCTTACCATGGACGATGGAAATGGTAGAAAAATTATTGATCGAATCATGCACGATTTCATAAAACTCGGTTATATGGTTTCATACAAAGTTCTTACCGCTTCTGATTATGACGTAGCGCAGAATAGGAAAAGGCTCATTATTATCGGACGTAAAAAGAACATCTTTCCAGAACCAACAAAAAGAAAGAAGACGGTATTAGAAGCTATTAGTGATCTGCCAGAGGAAGAGAGTAGTATCAACGGGCATATTCTTTTTGAAACAAGGGAAGAGACTATCGCTAAATTCAAAGCATTAAAGCAAGGCGAGAAATTGTGCAAGAAATTCAACTTCTGCCGGCAGCGATTGCTCGCAGATAAGCCTTCTAAAACAGTAACGACCAATCCGATGTTCATTCATCCAATCTATGACCGATTTCTAACCCCTAGAGAATTAGCACGGTTACAGAGCTTTCCTGATAATTTCACTTTCTGCGGTTCTAAGAGTTCTATGGTCAAACAAATCGGCAATGCTGTTCCGCCGTTACTGGCACAGGCGATCGCAGAAAAACTGAAGGAGGTGTTTGCGTATGCTTGAATTAATTGTAGGGATATGTTTTGTTATTTTTGTTGTGGAATTGGTGCTGGTAATTGTTCTTATTAAAAGAATCCTAGCACAAAGAAAACAAAAACAGATACAAAAAGATGTCCGGAAACGGATGGAGATTCTCAAACAGTTGCAGGAGGAAGAAGAGCCTGAAGAGGATCATCTTCTTGGCTTCAGGAGTTTATTTTCAAAAAATACAATAGGGGGTGAACTATGAAAAAAATAATTGCGCCAATAGTATTTTTGCTGCTGTTTGCACTGCCCTTCGTGCTGGCAGCACCGGATTTCAACACCCCGTTAGATCCTGCAGATGAACAGGCGCTGGATCAAATCTTAAGTCCAGTATTACGGATCTATAACGCCATCAAATATGTCGCAACTGTAGTTGGGGTGCTGATGATGGTCTTTGCCGGCATTTCCTTCATGATGGCAGGCGGAGAGCTAGCAAAGAAAGAGAGAGCTAAAGTAATGGCTGTTGGAGTTATTATTGGGTTAGTGGTCATTTGGGTTGCTCCACTGGTGGTGCAATACTTTTACAAATGAAAACAGCAATACTTTGGGTAGCAGTGTTATTACTGCTACCTTCTTTTGTTTTTGCCTTTGATTGTTCTACTGTTTCAGATAGTAATTACTGCAAATCAATCGTACAATCTAATCTGAATGAGACGCAGAAAGATTCTATCCTTTCTTTCCTACTGTACAAGGATAATAGTTATCCAGATCATCAATTCATTGAAAATTATAATAGAAACATTCCCATTACCTCTGCCCCAGAAAAAACAGTAATCTATAACTCCCAATACATCAAAGGAGCATGGGTATCATTCTTAGCCATCTCCCCATCTGTATATGATCATAATCTGTTATATATTCCCAAGGGTGTCAAAGTCTTAAGCGAATATGATTACAATATCCAAATACCTCCAGACTATGCTGCTTCCAGCTATCCTAAAAATAGCGGCGGAGATTGCAAGATAAAATACTCTGTTCAAGATACAGATGAACAGTTGAATTATTATCATAATGGGGATTATGTTGGTACGGGAAAATCTGATTCTTTCATTATTCCATCCTCTGGAACAGTAAAAGCAGAGTTAGTGGTCTCAACAAAGCTTAGGGTTAAGCATTACCAATGGGAAAAATATAAGATTTTCAAAAAGACTTTTTACCGCTGTGTTTACGACTATACTGATTACAGTACTGATAAAATAACTATCTCTGAACAGAAGAACGTTGTTTTGTATACAAAGCTTCCCAAGGCTAAGCTTACCGTCACCAACCAATATGAAGGAACAACTAAAGGGAATTTCTCAGCACAAGATTATAGCACCTTTATCCTTCACTTCAAGGATTCAGAGTTTACAGAACAACAAGTATATTATGAACTTGTCTTTGAGAAAAAGCCATTTCATATAGCTTATTTGCGTGCTCACGACGCTTCTACACGAACGGTGGATAATATTCATGTGGAAGGCAATACTTTCTATGTAAAAAATACGCAAGACTGCCAACTTACGGCCTATAATCACTTTTACAAGTTTCAGAAAGATTGTAACCTTACACTGAATCAAGAAGAAGTGAAGTCATTAACTATTGAAGAAAATGAACCAGATTTCAGATTATTAGTATATCTTTGTATTTTCCTCTTCTTATGTTACGTCTTGTATAAGATTCTGAGATCGCAGATGAAGAAGATTATCTTGCCTCTGTTGTTGTTACTTCTTCTTCCTTCTGTATTGGCAGCGCCAGAAGGTTGCAGCTTATCGAACTTAGGAGCATGCCTGACAGAAAATTTCTTTGAATACTTGTTATCTATCATTCTGTCTGGGCCGTTAGTTCCTCTCTTACTGTTCATTGAAAAATTATTCACCGCCAGTATCTCAATCAACCTATTCCACAACATTTGGAATATGGTCATTTACATCCTGAGTTTCTTTTACATTTTCTTCTTTCTCTATTCCGGTTATGTCTTCTTAACCAAGAGTAATGATCCCATCAAACGAGCGCATGCAAAAGAAATGCTGCAAAATACGATGTTGATGATGGTGCTCATCAATGGCTCTTTCTATATCTACAAATTAATCCTAGACCTAAGCAGTATCTTGAATGCCTCAATCATCAGTATGGTCAAGCCAACATTCTTCCTGCTTACCGCTGACAACTATGTAAATATCGGATTGCAGTTCATGTTAAGCTGGGTGTACGGAATAACATTACTATTTACAACCATCATGTTAACCATCCGCTATGTCGTGGTTAGTTTCGGCGTGGTGTTATTGCCGATAGCTATCTTTCTCTATTTTATTCCGCCGTTGAAAGGATACGGCCAATTTCTGCTCAATATGTTAGGAATATTTATCTTTGTCGCGTTCATTGATTTGTTGATTATCTTAGGCTGTTCAATGCTAGTAGAAATTCCTCTCTTTGCCAATTTCAAGATAATCGTGATGATTACGTGCTTCTTGTTAATCAATTATACTTTATGGCTAGCCATCAAGTTTGCGCTTACAAAATCAGCAAATGGTTCAATGAAAGATGATTTGAAACAAGCGGCGAAATATATCGCCTTACTAGTCTAATGAGCTATGATATACCTCCTCCACTGCAGCACAAAGAGAAAATTATCTTCGGATTGACCTTCTCCCAACTAGCGTATGCTTTGCCTTCAGCATTGCTTATTTTTGCGTTTGTGTTCAAAACATCTCTGCCCTTTGCCATCTCCGGCTCTATTTCAATATTCATTGCCTCCGCTACTTCATTTTTCATGTTCTTTGATGGCAGGAACAGGATCAGGCACGGCTGGAATTATCTGCGAAATCCTAAAGTGAAAGTGATGGACAAGATTCTCAAGCAGATTGTCGATATTCAAAAGATTGAAAATAAGATAGTTTACCAAAGCAAAGCCAAACTAGCCATACTGGAAGTCATTCCCATGAATTTCATGCTCAAGACCGAAGAAGAAAAAGAATCAATCCTAGTGAGTTTCCAAAAATTCCTCAATAGCTTAGATTTTCCTATCCAAATACATATCACCAGCAATCCTATTCATCTCACCGAGCATTTCACACATACCCAGAAAAAAGCAGCAGATAACCCGCATTTACAAGCCCTGCTTAATTCGTATTGCGATTTTGTACAGAAATCTATTCAAGATAACAATATCCAAAATAGAAATTTCTACATCATCATCAAAGAAAAAGATGATTTGGAGATGCAAGTCAAAGTATGCGCAGAACGGCTGCAAATCGTCGGAGTGAGAGTTAAACGTTTGAATGATGAGCAGCTCACCGATTTATTTTACTCTTATATTGCGGGAAAGAAACAAAAAGAAGCTCAACAAGAGGAGATCAAAGATGTTGCTCATTTCTTGTTTGCACCTGAAAGAGTAATCTTTCATCCAGACCATTTCCAAGTAGATGAAACCTTCTGTAAAGTCATTAGCGTTATCGGCTATCCTCACAGCGTCGAAATGGGGTTTCTGGATAAAATCATCAGTTCTGGAGAACGATATGACCTCAGCATCCATATTGAGCCGTTCCAAATTGAGACCACCATGGTCAAATTAAACCGTGAGTTACAAAAACAGCAATCAGACCTCTATGCTGATTCCAAAAAAGGAATCATCAATCCCTCTCTGGACATTAAATATAAATCAACACGAAAAGTCCTTGAAGATCTGCAAAAAGGGCAGCAAAAATTATTCAATGTTTCTTTATACGGCATGAGCAGAGGCAAGGATCCCAAAGAAGTGAATTTGCTTACGAAGAGAATCAAAGCTGATTTTGATGCGTTGATGATTCAAAGCACTATTCCGTTATTTCAATCCATGGAAGCGTATGCCAGTATGCTTCCTTTAGCAAATAACAAGCTGAAGATTGAACGTAATATTCACACTGAAGGCTTGGGAGCATTTTTTCCCTTTTCAAGCCCTTTCTTAGATATAGAACCGGATGGTATTTTGCTAGGGTTGAATAAGAATAAAATTCCGTATATCAAGAATATCTTTAATCTAGCCAATGCCAATGGAATTATTCTAGCAACATCAGGATCAGGAAAATCCTATTTCACAAAACTACTTCTTTCCCGCCAGTTCATGAATGGTTGCGATATCATCATCATTGACCCGCAGGGCGAATATTTAGCTATCACCGAACACTACAAAGGAGTATGTATTACCATTTCTAAAGATTCCGAGACCATCATCAATCCTCTCGATCTGATGGGGCATGAATACTTAGAGAAGAGATTATCATTGATGGATTTATTTTCCATCATGTTTGGTGATTTAAACGAGCTTCAGAAGTCCATTCTTGACAAAGCCATAGATATGACCTATGAAAATAATGGCATCACCAGAGATGATTATGACAGTCATGAGCCACCCACTATGAGCAATCTCTTTGAGATGCTGACCAAGCTGGAGAAGGCATCCGTACAGCAAGAAAAAGTAACCTACCGTGCTTTGCTGAATAGAATTCAGATGTATACTAAGAAAGGAGTTTTCGGCTTTTTGGATAGAAAAACCAAGATCAATTTCCAGAACAGATTTGTGTGTTTTAATATTGGTAGTATGCCGAAGCAGGTGAAACCAGTTGTCATGTACCTTGTTTTAGATTATGTCTACATGAAGATGAAAGATAGCAAGAGAAGAAAGTTATTAGTGATTGATGAAGCCTGGTCTCTGCTCCAGACGGCAGAAGAAAGTTCTTATATTTTTGAAATCGTTAAAACCTGTAGGAAATATAATCTAGGCCTCCTCATGATAACCCAAGATGTAGCTGATCTTGTTGCTTCAAAGGCCGGACATGCCGTCTTGGCTAATACTTCCTATACCTTCCTGTTACGTCAAAAACCAGCCGTAGTTGGTAACGTTGTTAAAACATTTAATCTTTCGCAGACTGAGAGAGATTTCTTGGTTTCGGCAAAATTGGGCAGCGGCATCTTAATCTTAGAGAATGAACATCAAGAGTTAGAAGTTATCGCCTCGCCAGAAGAGCACAGGTTGATTACGACTAATCCAGATGAGATGATACGACTTGGTGAGAAGAAAAAGCCACAGGAACAGCAGCCTAAAGAAACAGAGCAAGCTAATCTTGATTTGACCAAATTATTTTTTGCGGCCAAAGAGTTAACAGTATTACAAATCAACATTTTGAATAACCATGGCTACGTCTTAAAGAAAGGGTATGGGTTGCAATCCGGCCCACATAGCTATTATGTCAAGCCGCGTCATCCTGAATCACTGGAACATACTTTAATGGTAGGATTAATTTTGGAAGAGCTTAAGGCGTATACAGACCAAGTTTGGACCAAGCAAACTAAAGAGCCTGATATAATCTTTAGGAATAAAGTAGGGCAGGAGATCGTGCTGGAAATTGAAACAGGAAAAAGCCTGGAGAAGCATCAAGAAAGGGTTGATGAAAAATTTACCCTGCTCAAAAAGAAGTATGGTGATAGGGGTTACATTGTACTGACCGATATGAGATTGCTGAATCATTACGCCAAATATGGAATTAGAATTTTAGGAAGGAATCAAGTGAGTGAATTTGCTAAGCTACAATTCAGCGGCAAAATGAACTCTGATATAGGGGCGAGTTTAAGCTTAGCAGACTATCAAATTTCTCGCATTGGAGGCTTAAAAGCTCGAAATCAAGCTTAGCGGGTATGTTAGCAGATTGAGTTGTTTCTTTCATTTTTTAGTTTGATAAGCAAGAATAAATAACAAGAATTTTTCTCTTTCAAGATCCAATGGAAATAAGCTGATTTGTGTATTCTCTAACTTTTCTTTCATTTTTTTCTTAAGATTACCTAAACGATCACTAGGCCACTTCGCAGAAGGAATCAAATCCAACTTACGGTCATCTGTTACACCTATAAAGTATATCTTAACATTGTTCTTAGAAATTTTTTCATTAATATCAACAGTCATCCTTTTAGCAAGTTCCTCATCACTTTTAGATGTTGCGAGCCAATCTCTATCTTTGAATTCAAATATGTCTCCTTCTACAGAACTAATTTTTTTATTGTGAGAGACAAGTTCTTTCCTAAGCTCACCATAAATTTCTGAAAATAATACTTTAATGTTACTCTTTTCATAATTAGCTAATAAGTAATATATGCTAAAAAGAATAATAACTTTTTCTATTTTCCCAGTTAATCCTTTGTATTCTTCATATAATTGATCAACTAATCTAATTATCCATTCTTCTGTTTTCATACTATTAAAAACAGATAAATTCCCTAAATGATTAGGCTTGTGAGAAAAGGGTAAACAACCATGATATAGCTTTAGTTCTTCTCCAGATATAATTTTATTGATAATATTTTTTAAAAAATCTTTATCTATAGAAATATGTTGATCTACAAAAGTTACAATAAAACTGCTTCTAACCTTAGGAGTAACAATTATCTCTTGATTTTGTTGGAGCTTTACTAATTTATGTTCATAGTCGACATATCTCTCCGAGGTGGTTGAAGGAGTAAGATAAGTCTGTGCTTCCTTGACCAATGTTTCCTTAGTAAAGTAAAGATTTCTGTAAATATTATGATAAGTATCTAAATCATACTTTGCTTCAATATATTTTTCTTTTAAGTTGTCTATATTTTTAAATTTATTTCTGCCCTTTCTGATCTCTTTAATCAGTATTGATTCACCGGTTACGTTATATTGTAATCTTCCATCTAAAATTTCATAAGACGACTCGCTTCCTTCAAGTTCAGGGATGATAAAATATCTTTCTAAATCTTGTTCGGAGAGTTCAAAAAAGCAGGGTAATCCCATATATTCACTACGAAGTCGTATAGCTCCTTCTCCAAAAACATTCTGACTAGGTTTTATCCCCAGATATCGTTCAAAAAAATCTGAGTGGTGTCGATCCCAATATTTTACAAAAATTCCCTCATCTTTCACATCAATGAACTCTACGTAACGAATAATATTCCCTTGATTAAGCAGGATGTCAGATACTTTAATCTTAGTTCTTGTTCTGACAATACCTTTCTCTAGTATACAATGAGATATGATTACTCTATTCTGAATTTTGAAAACAAAAATATATTTTGTCTCCTCTTTTTGTGAGGTACGTAAGTTTGTGTAAAAATTAACCAAAATATTGTTAATTAATTCTTCGTTTATAGTCTTTTGTTTAAATAATTTTGATACTGCTATTTTTGTTAGAGTATCAACTCTCAACTCATTAATATCTATGGCCGTGCCGCACTTTGCTGAAATCACATCAACAACTGCTTTTAGTTCTAACTCATTGATTAGTTGCTTAGAAGGCCCTTCTGATTCCTCTATATCTTTTACCTTGTTAAAATATATGTTTATTGCCATAGATTATTTCTTATTAAACTCCTCAACAATCTCAATCTCTTCCGGTGTTAGTTCGTATAACTTGTAAACTAACTGGTCAATCTCTTTCTCTAAGCGCTTTACTTTGGCCTTCTTGTCGGGGTTGTCTAAATAATTGTCATCTTTGGTGATAGAGAGGATTTGGTCGACGAGGTGGATGAATGGTTTTTGCTGTTGTTCTGTTATTTTTTTAATTGGGACAGTAATCATTTTGTTATAATCTAATTTACAACGCCCCCCATCATCTGCATTACCATAAGCTACAAACTTTAATCTTTTGTACCATTCAAATAACTTAGAGTTTAAGAAAGACAATAGGAACTTATTATTTGAAATAATCATGTAACAAGAATTATTAATGTAATGTCCTTCAGTATCTAAGAAGAATTCATGTTTTTTGGCGGTGTGCATATAAATTATCTTTGGCTTCTCAAAATCAGCATAATACTTACATGATCTCAAATTCCACCAGTTCTTGCCTTTATCTAATCGTATTTTAAGTTGTTCTTCAAATTGTTTTAGAAATTTAAACGCACTTGGGTAATTTTTTGGAATATCCAAATCGTAACCCGTAGCTAGGAAATATTTGTTCTTATCTAATAACCCATATTTTTTGATATCAGTAGATTGAGCATACTTTTTAACAATAGCTTTACTTTCTGTTTTTAGTAGTTCTTTTGCTGTTTCTTTAGATAATACAAAAGCCGGATTAAAAGCAGTTTTTATCCCGCTATAAATCTTTTTCTGGACATAATCTTTTAGCAAAATGGAATCGTTTGTTATTTTATTTAATATGCTTACTTGTTTATTATCAACAAATATCCATTCAGACTCATTCTTTTGTAAATTAGTTGGTTTATTCCTAGTTAATGAAATTAAATCCAGTTTTTCTAGTGAGTAAACCGGAAAATATTTTGTAGGGTCACGGGGTGTTTTATTTAATATTATGGTTATGGCGGTATCATTTGCCGCTTCAAAAACTGGCAATTCAAAAAAGTCAATTATCTCATCCACCTGGTAATTGTTTAAAGTGGATCTTAATTCTGCCCCATATTTTGTTTTCAAATACTTATTTGGCGTTATATACGCGATAGTTCCTTGGTGCCTACACAATTTTAATGCAATAGCGAAGAAGTAAACATATAAATCCGCAACTCCATTAGCTACATCTGGAAAGATTTTCTTCATCAATGTTTTAAATTCAATCCCTAATATTTCTTGTCTTACGTATGGCGGATTTCCAATTACAATGTCAAAACCAGGATTGTTCCGTTGAAATATTTCTACAAAATACAATTTCCATAAAAAGAACGGCTTTGATTTATTCTTCTTATATTCTTGCAACTTCTCAATCGCTTCGTCGTTGCCTTCTTCTTTCAGAGTTTCTTCCACTAGTTGCCACTCTAGTTTGTCGATTTGATCCCTATACTGTTTTTTTAAGCTTCTATTCTGTTCATTGAAGAATTTTCTTTGTAATTCTTTTAATTCAGAAAGCTTCTTTTGAGATTCTTTGATCCTTCTCGTTGTAGCGTCATCTAGAGTTAGGTTTCTATCCTGAACTGCTGGAGTGTGAACCAGCATATTCCTTTTTTTCTCAAGCTTTTTTATTTCGTTTTTTAGCTGTGCGCTTCTTCCATTTTGGTCTTTTTGCTTTCCAGTGTGAATTTTACCTAATTCCTGATATACTTGTGCTATCTCATCGGTAATCTGATTCAAATCTGAGGAAATGTCTTTTTTTACTTCGCCTAATAGTTTCTCATCAAATAACTTTTTGCCTTCAAATTCTTCTAATAAAGAATTACCACACATAATTTTATGGTCTAAGTTAGGAAGCGGCTTAATATTTTTAATACTTGATTCGTCTACTATGAGAGATAACCAGAATCTCAACTTAGTAATCTCAACTGCTGAACTTTCAATATCTACCCCATATAAGCAGTTTTCAATAGTTTCCCGCTTTAAATCATAATCATTTCTTGTTTCTTTAAAGTAAATAGACAATATTGAACGTGCTTTTACAATTTCGTTCATCATTCCAACCGGAAATGCGCCGGAACCGACTGCCGGATCAACTACCTTGATTTCTTTGAGTGATTTATCTATCAATTCTTTATTTTCTAAAATTGACTTTGGAAGTCCAAGTTTATCGAGCTCTCTTTTTACTTCTTCTTCAAATATTTTAGCTGAAATTAGTCCTTTCTTTAGTTTTTCCTGTTTTTTATCAACTTCTTGAAGAACACGAATGGAATTAGCTAATGTTAAGTCTCCTTCTTGAATAAACTTCTCAATATCTTCTCTGGAAACCTTTGTGTTCGTTTCTAAATAATTAATGAGTGATTGCTGACACATGTAATGAACAATTTCACGAGGAGTATAAAATGCCCCTTTGGACTTTCTATCAATCACTTCAAGCAAATTTTCAAATACCTTACCAAGCATCTCTGGGTCTACAGCTACTTCTTTTTCTAAGGGCTCATCTTCTTTAACAGTAAAGTTAAAGCGATCAAATGTTGACAGAATTTCATTAAATATGGAGTTGTCAAGGATTATATCTGTTCCAGACCAATTATATTCGTTGATTGGTTCAAACAAACCTCCATTAAGAAAGGGGATTTTACATTTAAACAATCTGTAGTAATGATCATCAGTACTTCTATCCGTAGCTAATGCGTCATAGAACAAAGGCTCAAGCACCTCGTTAAAGAAGTTATCATACTGTATTAATGGTTTAAGGTCTTTCTGTTCGTCCCCATAAAGTCTTCTGATAAAACCCTTTGGTCCAGTTCCCCATTCCTCATGCACCCCCACGCCCAGCCAGCCTTTTTTCTGCAAAAAGTAAAGAAAAACAATTTGACCAAGTAGTTTCTTACAAAAATCAGCAGAAGAAATTATTTTTTCCTCAAACTCTCTCTGTACTCTTTTATCCTTTTCAAGAACTTTCTCCAAAGATTCCTTTAATTTCAAGTATAGTTCCTTATATTCATTAAAGAATTCTTTTGTTACCTTATCAATACTAAAGGCGTTTTCTATCTCTTCTAATGAAGGATTAACTTCCTCTTCCATCACTAAATTAAGGAACTGCTCTCTACAGGTGTGATTTGGTTCATTGACACCAACTAGAAAAGAATATCTCTTGGCTGGAGTTAATTCAACTTTAACTTTTCCCTCTTTGGCAAGTTGGTATTCCATCTTAACAAATGAAAACCGCCAATCTTGGGGATCGTCACCATAGAACGCCACTAATGCAGCATCTTTAGCAACTTTATCAGCATTGATTAAGTACTTCGCAATAAAGTTTCTCTGCATAGTCCTAGCCCTGTCGCGAGAACTGGTTCTTTTCAGCTTAACAACTAAAACATCTATAGTTTTCTTAGAATTATCTTTATAACTCCCTAACAACTGGTATGAATCAATATAGTCTTGGTATTCTTGCCAAACCGGCCAGCTTCTAGGCGTAACTGCAAAATTGTTGAATAGCTCTTTAACGAATTGTGTGTATTGTTGTAAATCAAAATTAGCATTAAATGTATCATCCAGTAATTTTATTGCGCTTTTTTTATCCATGCTTAATTCACTTTACAAGATATTCAGATAAAATCACTTCTTTCGGCCCCGAAGTGTCTGCTGCATTTTTTATGAATGTTCCTTGAAATACATCCTTTGGAACGCCCGATTTAACTTTAGCTAAAATCTTTAGGGGATTACTTTCTCCTTCTATTTCTTTTAAGATTCTTTTTATTGTAGCTTTTGCGATTCCTCCTTCTCCAAGTAAACGTAGGATTTCATGTAAAAACTCCTCATCATCATCGGTAAACTCTTTAGTTTTAACTATAGCTTTGATAGTTTTAGTCAGTTTTGCTTCCTGGCTTCTACCCCCCACGCTTTTTAGAACTTCTTCTTCATTCATAAACACTGCATTAAATTCCTTTTTATTCTGTTCCAAATATTTATAAAATTCCGGGGCTAATTTTTCCCGTTTTGTTATTTTTTCTGCCTCTAAAAGTTGGGCTGCTCTGAAGAAATCTACCTCCTCAATAACGCCATCCTTATTCATGAAAATTTTTCTTAATTTACCTTTTCTAAAGAAAGTAATTATTGAGTTATAATTCTCCGAATGTTTTTTTGCACTCCTTGATTTCTTAGGCAATCTTTTAACTCTTTCAAACAAGTCTTTCTGATTATCCCTTAAATCTCGTAGAAATGTTAAGTATCCTAGCTCAGGATCATCCTCTTCATCTTCGCCTGTAATCATCCTTTTAGAAGTTAATTTAGCAAACAAATCATGCGATTTAACTTCTTCATCTGTAAGTAATTTAGCATCATTCCCGAGCATTTCAATAAATGCTTTGATTTTTGATTCTGCTGCTTCTTTTAAGCTAATGTTTTCATTAATGGGTCCTGCTGGGAAAAAGTTGTAGGTATAAATTTTATCAAAAGGTGGATTTTTACTAACTCTATTTATACGGCCAACTCTTTGCATCATTCTAACTGGGTTCCAAGGGATATCATAATTTATAACTACATTAGAGCGGTGCAAACTAACTCCTTCGGCAAGAATATCTGTTGAAATCAAGAGCCTAATATCATCCTTTTGCTTGCTTTTAGGGTGATTGGCATCATAGTTTTCCATAATCCTCTCTCTCAAATGCTCTGGTGATTTACTGGAGAAAGCCATCACTTCTTCACCGAATTGAGCTTTGAGCTTTGCTTCTAAATATTCGGCGGTTTCTTTAGATTCAGTAAACACAAGTAGTTTATGCTGTTTTAGAATTTTTTCTTTTTTAAGTTTTTCAATAAATGTTTCTAATTTAGGATCTTTAGTAACTCCCTTCCACATCTCCTGAACTTTAAGTAACAACTTATAGTCTTGTTCTAAAAGTTTGATAAATTCCGGTTTAAATTTTTTAGAAGGATACTTCTCCGCTTTTTCTTCTTCAATTAACTTTTGAATTGCTTCTTGGTCATCATTTTCTAAGAATTCAAAAACCTTATTAATATACTTTTTACTAACATACACATTTCCTTTGTTATATTCTTCAATGAAGCTTTTATACGAATAGATAAACCGATCTATTGATTGTTTAAATGCAAAGAAACTACTTTCTAGACGTTTAAGTAATAGAATTTTCATAAACTTACTCATGTTTTTCTGAGCTAACTCTTCCGGCTGAGAGAGTTCTTCATCTAGGTACAACAAAGGAGTATATCTTGCATATTTGAATTCTTTAATGATTAGCTCCATTGTTTTACTAAAAATTCTATCTAGCTCTTCGTCAAAATGATATAAAATTGGCTTAGGGTCATCTACCTCTGGAAATTTTAATTTTTGTTTATCTAAATCCTTACCATAATATTTTAGGATACTTGTTCTAGTCCTTCTTACCATCAAATACTGAAGAACATTCTCTCTGATGTCCTCAGCATTTTCCTGTACAATCTTTAGATACTGCTCTTTATCCTTTTGTCTATCTAAGTCTTTAAGTTTATTTTCTAGTCGCTTGAAGTATTTTTCTAAATCTCTAACCTTTGGATTAGGCAAGGTTGATCTATGCGCATTTTGAAACAATTTAATCTGATTTAAAATATCTGAGGGTTTATTGTTAAGGGGGGTAGCAGATACAAGAATTACTCTTTTCCCTCGACAAATTCTAAATAATTTTTCATACATTTGAGTGCTTTCAGTTCTAAATCTGTGAGCTTCATCAATTATTATATTCTGATATTTTTCTGGTTTACCTTCTATCGTTTTTATAATTTTATCTAGTTTTCCAATGGACTCGTATTCAGCCTTCTTTACTCCAAACTCATAAAACACATTAGGCCAAGAACCTTGATTAGCTTTGTCAATTAAAACAGGGGGAGCAATGACCAATGTTCCACCATTCAACTGCTGGGCTAACATTGCTGAAATGAAGGTTTTACCTAAACCAACAACGTCAGAGATAAAAACTCCACCATACTGATTTAAAATATCTAAAGCTTTATTCACGGCGTCTTCTTGATATTTTAATTTCATAAAATCACTTGGAACCTCTATCTCTATTCCATCTTTATTTATCTCATCTTTAAGGTATTCGTAGAGAAATTTCAAGTAGAGTTCATAAGGAGTGATCTCATCATTAAGCCACGTTTTCTGTTTGATTGTCTCAACATATTTCTCAGAGACATCTACTGCATTTTCCCAAAGTGTATTAAATTGATTTAATGCGAATGTGTGATCTTCTGGACGAGCTAATTCAACATTAAATTCGAGATTATTTCTTAACCCTGATTGGGTAAAGTTACTAGAACCAGTAATTACTCTTCCTACGTCCCTATCGCCTTCTTTAAAAGTCATAATGTAGACCTTAGCATGAATCTTTTCAGCCGGATATACTCTAATTTCTAATTTTTTGGAAATTAGCCATTCAATAAATTTCTTTACTCCCTCTTCAACTTCCAAAGAATCTTGCGATTCTTCCATTTCCTGCACGATCTGTTTGGAAACTTCATCTTTTACTTCTTTATGAGAAGCTAAAGTTTTTTGTTCAGTTTCTTTTGACTCCTGAATAAGATTATAAGTGCCCTTATCTGTACTAATTCCTATTAAAATTCTTATTTTCTCAGTCTTTTCAAGAGACTTGTATAAATCATGGAATCCGCTGGCATAGAAATAACCAACAAGGCAATCAAAATAACGAGTATCTTTGATTAGTGTAGCAAAACGATTTACTAACTTTCTCCCCTCTTCGTTGGTGATAAATGAAAGATTATTACTCATTCTTTTTTCCTCATTCTCGTATTGTTTTTATAAGTTTCTCCACAATCCAGACCATCGCTTCTGTATCCCTTTCACAATATTTCAAAAGGTCTTCTCTGGTCTTCTTCTTGGCTTCTGGAGTCATTTTTCCAAAAGCCATATCTAAGTAGGCAATAGAAGCACAATCCCCATCCTTAATATTTAAATCTTCATAGCCATCACCAACTAACGCAGGCAATACCTTCTTAATGGAAGCAGAGCCTTTCTGCTTAGGATTATAGTATTGGAACTTCTTGAACGGCTCATGCAAATCAACAATTCTTTCTAAAAGGGCATCAACCCATGCTGTATATTCAGGAAAGTCTTTCACTAATTCTTTCAACACAGACCCTTCAAAACCTTCAAAATACACTAATACGCTTCCAGACGAAGGCAAATGCTTCTTCAAGGCAGCTAAAAATTTAGGCCTAGGATCATCTTTACCTTCATGCAAATATTCAAAATGCTCTTGTTTACCATTTTTAATCACGTGCAGGGAAAACTGAAAAGGCATCCTCTGATATGCTCTTGTACCAGTAAACTCAGGCACGGCAAAAGAACAGGTTTCAAAGTCCAGATGGCAGGCTGGTTCTTCAATCGTTCCTAAGAATTTCTTAATTTTAGCCTTCTCAAGATGAATCTCACCAGTTTTCTCACATTTCAATTGAATCTCTTGCTGTTCATTAGCCAAAATATCATCGGGAACATCTTTCAAAGCATGAATCCCTCTCTCAAACAGGTTCATACTTTTTCTGCTATTATACAAGTGGAAGACATGATTTTCCGGCAGAAAGCCCCAGCACTCCTCTTTCACTTGGCATTTCTTAGGAATAGTGCAGTAATTCTTCTCTGCACTATTGGGAAAGGTAGGAGAATTAACAATGCTCCAGAGGAATTCTATATTCTTTGGAATTTCTGACTGCAACTCTTCCATCTCTTCGGTCAAATCTTCCTTTACAAATAATTTCTGAACATCAATCTCTCCTTGCCTCACATATTGATTATTCAGAAGCAGGAGAAAGCATCTTCTGATCTTCAAGCCAGCTTTTCTATATACATATAATTGAAATGATAAATCCCAGCACTTCTTCTTATCTACTTTGGTGCTGCTTTTAACTTCAATAACATCCCATTCATCCTTTCCAACAGGAACTAAAATGTCTGCTCTGCCGTAGAGATTATCTACTTGGAGAGCTGCCTCAAAGAGAACCTTTCGCTTTGGAAGAAGCTCCTTGGTTTTCTGTAAGTTAAGAGCAATATCTTCCACATCAATATCAATCCCTTCCGGATAAAGCTTCTTAGCCAATTCACCAACTACATGGCCTTGCTCAAATCTTTTCAACACCCCTGGCGTATGCGGAGGAATGTTCTCTTTATCATGATACTTCATCCATAAATGACCTGGGCACTCCATGCCAGTAGTGTAACCTGATTTGGAGAGTGGTTTCAGCCTTAATTTAAGAGCCTGTTTTTGTTGCACAGCATAGAACAGCCAGAAATCTTTATAAAAATTCCCCTTCTATCTGTTCTTGAGGTGGTATAATGGAACTTAAAGAAAAAATACATGAATTCATCAGCACCGCAAAGCCAGTCAGGCAAGCGAGCACCATGCAGATAATCAATCATTTTAAGGAGAAAGGTTTCCCTCAACAGGAGATACGAAACGCTTTAGACAATCTACTCCGGGAAGGGGAAATTTATGAACTGCCTGAAACTATTTGCCTGATAGAATGAGAAAATGGCTAAACTGACAGAAACTGAGCAAAAGGTTAGTCAATTCTTGAAAAATGAGTATGATAAGAAAAATATGGCGCCTTTTACTGAAAAGAAAATAGGAAAAGCATTACAGATTAGCCAGCTTGAAGTTAGGAAAGCGCTGAAGAAACTTGTTGAAATAGGTGATACAATAGAAACCGATAAAAGTGGATTGACGCTACAAGAAAAGATTACCGCAGATGTTGATGATGCACTGTGTGCTCTTACCAAGAGAATCCAGAAAAAGTACAAATTAAGCTATAAAAAAGCAAATACCCATACTAATTATGGAGTAAGGCTTCTCATGCTCAGTTTTCCTGAGGAATGGTTGAAAAAGTGAAGAATAAATTATTTCTTCCTAAGATATGGTGTTGCGAAACTAACTGCTTATTTAAGCTAGTTTTATAATAAATTACATTAATTTACTAAAAATGAAGATTGTTAAAGAACGCGGTCAATACCTTAGCGGGAAACAAAAAAAACATGTTAATACAGGCTCGTACATTTTAGGGATAAGTGTTCTGTTAGGAATGTATGTTTACTTCTCAGGGAATTTATTTGTAATTTTCCCCACTATATTTACTGTTATGATTAGTTTTGCTTTCTTCGGTTTTGCTATAAATTATGGAAGAGGAATCGAAGGCGAAAATGCTGTTACTAAAATTCTCTCAAACTTGAGTGATAATTATTACCTTCTTAATGATCTTAAGTTAAGGGAAAATAGTGGTAATATAGATCACGTTCTTGTTGGACCAAATGGTGTGTTTGTCATAGAAACAAAAAATTATTCTGGAGTTATTATTTGTCAAGGAGACGAATGGTGTAAATATTACGAAGGAAAATATGAGCCAAAATATTATAACTTGGGAAGTCCAAGTAAACAAGCTAAACGTGGTGCGGTTGAGATAAAGAAATTGATTGACGAGTCAGGAGTAATAGATAAGAGCTTGTGGGTAGAAGCTCTTGTTGTTTTTACAGGAGATTCTTACATTGAAGGACATTCTACTGTTCCAATAATCTCGGTTGATGGTTTGCATGACTATATCAAAGGTGAGAAAAGTAGAACTTTAAGTGAAGTACAAATTAAAAAAATTTCTAATGCTATTGCTGAGGCAGATATATCCACATAACACTGAAAATGAAGGAAAATACTACCTCTTAATGAAAAGAAAATATTATATACAATTTGCCAATCTTCAATTACACTGTTCACGGAAGAATTGATTTTCACCTGTTGAACTTTAATCTTCGGATTAGAGGAATGCTTGTGTTAAGATGCTTCGGACGTGGACAGTGCTTATTTCTTGGGATTCAAAAGGCAAGTTTTTTATAACTGTATTATTTAGTATCATTAAAAGATGATAGACCTAAAGAATCGCCTTTACACTGATATAGCCATTGTTCTGGCTGAAAAACATTCCTTAAACGCTAAAGAAATCCACCAAAATTTAAAAGGAAAAGGATTTGACTATTCATATCAATACGTTCATAAATCATTAAAAAATCTTGAAAAATATGAATTTGTCAGCAAAATGGGCGCGAAATATACACTAAACCTGAAATATTTAACCAATCTAAAGGAATTTCTGATTAAAGCTAGCAACCAATACGACTTAGATCAGAACGTATTTATGCAATCTGTTACTGGGAGCCTTCTCAAAGTATTCAATAAGAAAGAAGCAGAGGCTATCAGCAAAGGCGTTGTAAAACAGATTAACCGAAAAATAATGGAAAAGTTGGATGAATGGTACTCTCACTACTACGACCCTGAAGGAAAAGAAATCAAGACCATTTTATCACAAACACAATTCAAAGGAAAGCGTGTTCTCGAGCTAGGCTGCGGAACAGGAAGATTGACTGGAAAACTAGCAAAGCACTGTAAAACGCTTGTTTCCGTAGATCATAATGAGGACAGCATTGAATATTGTAAAGGAAAATTCAAAAAAGCCAAGAACATTACTTTTGTTAATACGTCTGTAAAGGAACTCAAGAATCTTCCCCATAAAGAATACGATATAATTCTCAGTGCCTGGGTTGGCTTGCATTACAGCAAAGAACTACCGAAGGCACTAGGCAAATTGCATAAATTGTTATCTAAAAATGGAACTCTCATTATTATCGAAGCTTACCTAGATTCAGAATACGTCAAGATTCTCAATCTCATAAGGCCAAAAGTAAGCAAAGTCAGAGAGAAACAAAGCGAATTAACCAGCTTACTGTTTAAAACTTTCAAGAGCGTAGACGAAAAGATTGTTTCCACGCGATATGTCTTTCCGTCTTATGAAAAGCTGGAAGAAACCTTCAAGATTGAACTCGTGTATGAAGAAGGCTCTGCCTGGCATGACAAAGATAGCAAGAAATTACGGAAATATGTAGATGAAAAAGGCAATCTGGAAGTTGGAGAAGCCTTAGTTATGTGGACTTGTACGAATAATAAATAATCAACCAATCAGTTGATTTTGACCCTCTAGTTCTACTCAAGGCATATATACTAATTCTAAGGAAGAATAAGTAAGAGGTGGTAACTTGAGGTTACCTTGGAAAAAACAATATTGCGGTGGATCAGCAAAGTCCAGTACCGCAAGGGCACTCCTTACCTTTCCCTCATTAAACATCTAAGCAATGAGCACGTTCTCAGCAAAGGGAATGAAATTATGTGTCAATTAGTTCTTTTGGATGGGAAGCTGAAAGTGGTTATTGAGTTGGAATGATTGAATATAATATGGCGGCAAAAGATTAATATACAAGGGCTGAACATTTCTTATCATGTTAAACGAGTATCCGCAATTTGAACAAATTAGGAAGGATATCGAAGCATTTGTGGTAGAAAATGTGAAGAGCAAGTGGAATCTTGTTTCTTTTAAAAATCTTAAATTTGTAAAAGACATTAATCCTGGCAGTTTAGGTTCCATAGAACCATTAGATGATGACTCATTCAACATAAGGTTAGAACCAAACAATATTGAGAAAAAGACCTCTAAGTTTGATGTTGATTTTGAAAAATCCTTAAAGTGTATAGGAATACACGAATGTTTCCACTTTATTTTTCCCGAGTTAGATCAAACTAATGCATTCAAAATAAAGGATAAGATGGGAGACAAAAACGAATATTTAAGGATAGAAAGTTTAACGTGGGATTACGTTTCAGAATACTTCCCAGAATTTAAAGAGGTTGTAGATAAATTAAGGCGCGTTTACTCCTAAGTTGCTGCGAAGAATAATTGAGTCTCACATTATAAACCAAGATCCAAGAATTTTAGTGTTATAAAGCTATTTCTGTTCATTAACGCTAAAAAGTGTTACTGCAATAATGTAGGATGAGAATATTCTCACCCTTTTGGACACACTTTGGGTGAGGGTTACAAATAAATAATATCTCCTCTACGAGAATTTCCATGAAGAAAAGATACGAATTGCTCTTAACTGAAGAGCAAGAGCGCAAACTTGACCAGCGAGCAGAAGCGTTAGGATTTGCTAAAAAGAGCGATTACATTCGTTTCATGGTCTTTATGGAACTGTCCTTTATTGAAAAGATAGACCAAATCCATAAGAAGATTTGTGGAGAAAATGCTAGAGAGAGTTAGACAACGGCAGCGGGATAAGACGATCTGTTTTTCCTTAGAACTCTGGGAAAAGATAGAACAAGTCTGTGATGAGAACATCTCTCCCTCTTCTTTTATCAGAATGGCTGTTATGAAAGAACTTAAAAGGAGAGGGATTGGTTAACTATTTCTCTCATACTTCTCTTGCAAATATTCGTCCCTTTCTTTTCTTCCGATTAGTCCTTTCTTAATCCGAATAAACAACTCTGGATGATTGCTAATTTCCACTTCAATACTAGAAGGATGGACATCTGGCATCTCAGCAGTAATATTCTCTATCCTCATCGGTCCGCAAACTAGGCAATTTACGATCCGCTGATAGACAGCAAGACTATTGTTTTCCTCTCTTTTTTGCTTCCTTAGCAAATGATCGTGTATTCCTGCTATGCCAATCTTTTTTTTACTTAAACGCAGAAACATCCATTTATTATGCGATACCGCAACACTTATGGATGCTGGATTAATGTCAGGTAGCCTTCTTTTTAGGACTCTAATTGTCTTCGGTCCCTCTTTCTCAATTAATTGGTAAACCTGCTGTGCTGTCGTCAGTTTCATCTAAAATAGCCTCCTTGATAAAATCAATATGTTCAAAATTCCTTAGTAAACAAAGATTCCAACCCCTATGTTTAAACTTGATAGCTAGTAGAGGAACCACCTCATTCTTTTCGCATACTCTCAACATGTTCTGCAACTGTTCCTTAATCCGTCCCCTCATGTAAAGTTTCTTTTCCTTCGTAGCTTTAACTTCAACTAAATATGTTTTCTTCTGGTAAAACATAATGCAGTCGCAGACGGCTTCCTTTCCAGCTCCTGAACCAGCAACTCGGTGACAGTCAATATTCAACTTAGTCATAAGGTTGACAAACTCCCTCTCATAACTCTTGTTTTGGACTATGCTCATCGTATCACTACCATCTCCTGCTGCAATTGCAATTTCAGCTTTAGATTTTCATTCTCTAATCGTAATGCTTCCAAGCCAACCTGCAGGTCAAAGTTTGGCTGTTTTAAATCTAAGAAATATTGCCTCTTCTTTGGGTAGGCAAAGGCATGCGTCACTGCTTCTTTCAAATCGTCTTTCACTAATTTAATATAGACCTGCGTGGTTTCAATACTTTCATGACCTAAGAACTCTTTTACTTGTTCAAGAGTCAAACCTCTTCTTAGAAGATTGCATGCACAGACGTGCCGTAAAGTGTGATAATGGTACATATAGCGAGGCTTGCCATCGTTCTGATAGTATTCAACATGCATCAACCCTATCTTCTCCAGTGCTTCTTGTAAATGGCGCTGTAATGTAGGAACTCTCATGGGTTTACCCTTGTAATTCTGATGCGGGAGAACATACTCTGAATCTTGATTCAAGCTTCTCCACATCTTGAAAATATGCAGGAACTCGTCAAAGATTGGAACAATCCTGTCTTTTCCATACCCACTCTTGAACCGTTTTGGATTCTTGGCATCCAGAATCAACACTTCGCCGATTTCTAAATCCACATTCTCCCATTTCAGGGGGATTATTGTTCTCCGGTCATCAATTGCAATTTCTCCCACGCGTAGCCCTAAAAAGGTACTTAAGAAAATCCCCATCATAACTGTGGGAGATCGTATTTCCCGCATCGCTACGAGGAGCTGTTTCTTGTTCAAAACTTTAGGAAGTTTATGTTTTTTTCCAGAATAATAGGTTTCAGTCATTTCATGGTCCTCCCCGGATAATTCTCTCCCGGCTCAGAAAGATATAATTCAAAGCAGCGAATAATTGCTTGCATAAATTCCTGCTCAGTTACAGAAATACATGACAACTCTTTTTTCCGTTCCTTCAGCGCATCCCTGATACTCAATTCTCCGTAATTTACTTTTTCTTGTAATTCCTTGGGTGCTGTGGCAAGAAGAAACCACCTATACGCTGTTGCAGGATTATAATTGTTCTTTATTAGCAGTTCATAAATGACGAGTTGTTGCTGTGTAAGTTTTGTTCCTCTTTTTCGTTTGTTTCCATGCCAGTAGTTAGATAGAAACTGAATTTCCTGAGTCAATTCTTCCATTGAAAGTTTCGGATAAACTTCTTTAACCAAATCCTTAACTTCCTTAATTTTTGTAAAGACGTTTCCCATTTTGCACCTCTTACGTGTCATATTACTAATATGCCAGACGTACCATAAATACGCCCTTGTGGTCAATCACGTAACGGCTACGGAAATGAGAATTTTAAACGTTAAGAAAAGGCAAGTAAAACACACATTTTCAGTGTTATGTTGCTTTGGGTTTATCCCAAAGTCCGAACCGCAGTGAGGAAGTTAATTTGGAGTCCCATCGTTTAGTAGTTAGTCGGTTAGGGCAGTTTTCCGTTTTGTTAAAAATGATAGAAAGATTTAAATAAGTATATAAGTTTATACACCTAAAATGCAAGAGCTATTAATGAAACCAAAAGACATATTACACTATCCTCAATTAGATACAGTGCTGATGGTTGAAAAATTTATTTATAATAATAGCGGAGAATTCAAGAAAAAATCTCTCTGGGGGCATTTACCTAAACAAATGATGTACCAAACTTTCTGTGTAATTATTGATTATTTGATGCAATCCGGGAAAATTGCAGTAGATAAAGAAGGTAAAATTGCTTGGGTTTGGGATCCTGAAGGAGTAAAGCGATACTTAGCTAGGAAAGATCTTTCATGGAACTAAACTCAGAAGTAAAGTTTGGCGATGAAAATCTTAAGAAAGCCTATCACGAATTGGAAGACGGCAAATTTGAAGATAAGCAGTTAAAAGAATGGTTGGATAGAGCTGTTCAAGATTTAAAGAAGAATGCTTTCTCGGGGATTCAGATTCCTAAACGGCTTATTCCAAAAGGGTACAATGATAAATTTGGTCCGCTGACTAATTTGTGGAAATATAACTTACCAAATGCTTGGAGATTGATTTACACTATCAAAAGAGATGAGGTGGTTGTTCTTAGCGTTGTTCTAGAGTGGATGAATCATAAAGAGTATGAGAGAAGGTTTGGGTATTGAAAAACTACTTTTTGTTTATTGAAGATTTTCAGTTTAAAGATAGGTGTTAGTTTATCATTTCTTTTCCCCGCGCAGAGTACGGCAGGTCTGGAGCTTTTTGATATTGTGCGGAAGACCTGCTGGTGAATGCGCTTAAAAACACCGCAGTGTTTTTCAAAAACAAGAATATTCTCATTATTTGAGGATGGTCTTATTTTTTCGGTTAGTGTCGTTTTGATGGCGTCAATAGCTTTGTATATATTTTTCAAGGCAAAAAGAAGAAAAAATAAGTTGTAAACAAGTTTTTTTCATCGTGCCCCAGATTCCCCGTTTGATTAAGCTCGAGTTTTTCCGTTAACGTAGGCAGCCCCGTCTTTACCATAGATTTCTACATTCTTTTTTTCATCAAAAAGTACAGCGAAAGCAATATCAAGGCAACTCGGAAATTGAACATAATGTTTGTTATGTCCCCCAGATTTTATGTCTGGGTGCGGAGCGTAGTGGAGCAAGTTCGGCGTAGGGCACGTTGTTCATAGTTTTACCATGTTTAGTTAAGAGCAAAAACACTTTAAGTATTAAGATTAGTTTGAGGCTCTCTCTTTTTTTAGTCTAAGAGGAAGGGGCAATCTTAAAAAGAAAAAAAATTATGCTGGTACTTCAATCTTTTTGGCTTGTGAATGTTTCTTGAGTTCCTCAAGTACCAACATATCGTAGATTTCAATGAGTTTCTTAATCTTAGCGTTTTCTATGTTTAGTTTGAAAAGTTTTGCTTTTCCAACGTCTCTTGTGTGAAATATAATCTTGTTCTTAATCAAGTCATCCCATAACCTGTAGAGTGTTGCTCGTCCAATTCCAGCGTTTTTCGCCATATCGGTTATGGAGAAATCAAGTTCTCTCTCTGTAATGAGGTAGTCCATAACTTTCATCATTGGGGAGTCGCCCATGAATTCTACAAATAATGATTTCTCTGAAATCTCTGATTTCTGAGACACCAAAAATCTTTGATTTTTCTGTGTTTCTTCCATTGTAATCACCTATTGGCTAGAATATACGAG